>Ga0134126_10000587_pt1 | contig 46290 bp, 34 predicted proteins | sample KB31752_FD_96881 | JGI IMG/M metagenome (GOLD analysis project Ga0134126, IMG submission 96881) | Terrestrial soil microbial communities with excess Nitrogen fertilizer from Kellogg Biological Station, Michigan, USA - KB3-175-2 | ecosystem: Environmental > Terrestrial > Soil > Unclassified ...
ATGACCTGGTGTATTCGCAGGTGCCGGCGCTCAGCGCCAGCGATCGGGGGATGCTCGATCTGCTCACCCTGGACCGCGCCGGCCGGCTGGTGGTGCTCGAACTGAAAGCCGATGAGGACCTGCACCTGCCTCTGCAAGCGCTCGACTACTGGATCCGCGTGCGGACGCTCAATGAGGATCGCGCTCCGGGCCCGGGCGGCCGGTTAGCCTCGGCTTTCGAGCGTGCGGGATATTTTCCGGACGCGGAGGTGTCGCCGCTCCCCCCGCGCCTGGTGCTGGCCGCCCCCGCGCTAAGAATTCACCCTGCGAACGCCACCGTGCTCCAGTATTTTTCGCCGAAGATCGAGTGGGAGTTGATCGCGGTGGCGGAGCAGTGGCGGCAGGAGCTGAAGGTCGTGTTTCGCAAGCGCAGTCACTAAAGTTCAAAGATGCTTGACCCTGCCCTTACGTCAGGGTCAACACTGTCCGCGGTGAGACCCATGAGCACTTTCCGCATCCAGGAGTTCGCAAAACTTGGCGGCGTTACTGTACGTGCCTTGCATCACTACGACCGGCTTAAGCTGCTGTCGCCGGCGCATCGGTTGGAGCGCGGCTATCGGCTCTACTGCCACGAGGATCTAGGCCGTCTGGAACGGATTCTCGTGCTGCGATACCTGGGGCTTTCACTACGCGACATTGCCGCGCTGCTGAACAGCGCTGCTGGCCGCGAAACAGAACGGCTGACCGTCACACTTGTGCGGCAGCAGGCGGCGTTGCGTGAGCGGCGCGACGGCCTGGATCGCGTCCTGCAAACCATCGAACATGCGCAACGGCGCGCACAGGACCCTGCGGAACCCGAGTGGCTCCTCTACCAATCCATCCTGAAGGAGATACAGATGCAAGAATCCACAGACTGGAGAGAGAAGTATTACAGTCCGGAGGCCTTTGCGGCGCTTCGGGGGCACCGGGCGGCCATGAGCACCGAACAAAAGCTCGATGCCGGCGCGCGCTGGCGAACGTTGTTGGACGACGTGCAGAGCGCGCTCGATCGCGAGGTGTCGCCAGATAGTGCCGAAGGCCGGGCGCTGGTCGCACGCTGGATACGCCTCGGAGACGAATTCACGCTCGGAAATCCGGAGATTCTCGAAGGCTACCGGCGAATGAATGACGACGAGAGCCATTGGCCCGAAGATGCAACGGCTGCCATGCTCAGGGCTATCAGGCCGAAACCCGAGCAGCGGTCCTTCTTCGATAAGGCGGTGCAGGCCTGTCTGCGGCACGGATGATATGCATGGGCCGCTCCAGTCGAACTGGAGCGGCCCGGTCATGACCTGCTGCAATCATCCTTTACGGCACATGCGTGAGGTAGCACGAATTGCTGGTGTTTTGCGTAGGCGGTGTGTGCGGCGTCATCCACGACGGAGTCGCGAAACTGAAGAACTCCGTCATATCCATCTGGGCGGCATCGCGATTGGTGAGAGCCGCAAGGTGAAAGCGCGTCTCGATGAACTTCAGTATCGCCGTGTAATCGGCGACCGTGTGAGAGACGTAGTTCTTCTTCGCGTACGGCGAGATGACGATGAGAGGCACCCGATAACCGGTGTACACAAAGTCGCAGGTAGGGCCGGTGATCTTTGTGCACACGTCCCCGGGATGCAGGTCGACTGGCTTGATGCCATCCGGGCTGACCGTCTTCTGCGGCGAAACGTGATCGTACATTCCGCCGGATTCATCATAGGTGAAGATGAAGGCTGAGCTTTTCCATGAGGAACTCTTCATCAGAGCATTGATGAGGCTCGAGACGTACTTGGCCCCTTTCTGCACATTTGTGCCCACCTTGTCGGTGTCGGACCCGTGCTCGTCGAGTCCGGCGTTGGACGCGGGCTCGATCAGCGCAACGCTGGGCAGCGTGCCATTGTTCAGGTCGGTGAAGTACTGCGAAATCGGCGCAATCTTGTTTGGGTAGCTGCTGAGGATCGTCTTGTAAAACGTGAAGTTGTGAATGTAACTAAACTTAATGAGGCACGACGCGGCGTAGGGAGGCCCGCTGCACTTGGTGCCCTGTGGATTGACATAGATCTTCCACGAGATACCGGCGCTTTGTAAACGCTGAAAGATCGTGGGCACGTTGAGCAGCGCAGTGTCGTTGGCATCGCTTCCGTTCGGATAGGCATATCCGTGCGAAGTGGCCGCAAGCAGATATTCGCGATTCGGATTGGTGCGCGACATCAGCGGATGAAACCACCGGTCCGAAGTCCCGAAATTCGAAGCCATGAAGTAGTAGTAGTTCAGATCGGTCCCTTGCCAATAGCCCATCGCACGGAGCCCGTTTACATCGTAGAACGGGCTCGGATAGTTGGTCCGTGCGTCGTGTGCGGCGGTTTTCACAAATCCATTGTTTTTCGCCGGGGGATAACGGCCGACCTGATCGTAGAAGTTCCAGTCCACATGAGCCTCATTCCATGACGGGCTGGTGTTCTCATTGCACACGGTATTGAAATGGTATGACTTTACCAGGTTGGAGGTATCCCACACGCAGTCGCTCGGCGGCGGATCATTGGGATTGCATCCGGGAAGGGCCGGCACTGGCCCCTGCAGCGGAGGCGCGCCGGATGTGGGATTGGCCTGCGGCAATCCATCGAATGACTGATCGCGGTAGTGGTTATTCGCCCAGTATGCGCGCAGGACGCCGAAATAGTTGTCGAGAGAGCGATTCTCCTGGGCCATGAAAATGATGTGAGTCAGCGACGACAACCCCGCCCCGTTGAACGTCGCCGTGACCGTTGTGTTTGCGTTGGGAGTGATGTTGCAGCTCGCACCTGTTCCTGAGCAGGATCCGAACCAGCCGGCGAAGGTGGAACCGCTGGATGATGTCTCGGTAAGCGTGATCGCGGTACCGGACGGGAAAGCGGCCGAGCAGATCTGCGGACAATTGATGCCCACAGGACTGCTGACAACGGCGCCGGAGCCGGGACCGTTTGTGACCACCGCCACCAGAACAGATGACCCGTAGGCCGCAGAACTGCACAACACGAACACACACGTGGCGAACAGGATCATGGAAATGGTTTTTAAGTTAGGCATTGACATCCCCCGATGTTCGCGAAGATGCGGCAGCGCTGGAGTTGGTTGCTGGTGCGGGATGGAATCGATTTGATGGGGAAAAAGAGATTTAATGGCCGCCCACGGATGTGGTCTTCAATGCACGTCGCTGCGCGACCCGCGATCTGCACGCAATAGAATGTGCAGAAACAATGCTTTGGCGAATCGGAGGGAAGTAACCCGTTGAGCCGTCAAAGTCACCCGGCGATGCGCTCAAGGTAACATCGCGTTGAACCGGAGAGCTTGGTCACAGCAAGCACTTCGTCGCGTCGCATGTCATGTGCGGCGGAGGGCCTATTTCAATTCGGCGATGAAAGTCCGAATATCCTTCAGCACCTCGGCCTCGCGACTGAGAAACACATAGTGGTGCGCACCAGCCAACACAATCACCTGGTCTGATGGAAAAGCGTCCTTGACGGCATCGATTTGTTTCGTTTCCAGAGCTTCAAGGTTCGCAACGAACCTGCGGCCTTCTGCCCGTACCTTTGGATCCGCATTGAGCTCAACCCACGGCCCCAGACTGTGCGGACTCGCGTAGATAAATAACGCAGGCACCGGGATCTGCGTATATTTTTTGCCGGCTGACAACACCGCCATCGGCATCGAGGCGCCGGCCTGCTGAATCGGGTCGCCCACCCTCCCGAACCAGCGCGCCTTTCGCTGAAACCGGAGCTCGGCCTCGGGTATCTCAAACCCGTCAATCCGCGCGGCATAACGCCGATAGGCGGAAAAGCTCGCCAAGTCCGCTGTCTGGGGTCCCGGGGGCTGCGCCGGCGCATGCAGTTTTATCATGTCCATGACCCCGGCCCCCCTGCCATTATCAAACGCATACGAGTATCCGGAATCAAGGTAGACGAGCCCCGCTACACGCTCCGGATAGCGACTCGCAACCGAACTCATTTCCAATCCGGCTAATGAGTGCCCGATCAGGACGGGACGGTCAATCCTCAGCGCATTCAGCACTTCCAGAACGTCTTCTCCGAGACTGTCGGCGGAGTTGTCATCCGAACGAAATCCCGATGCACCGAACCCACGCCGCGTGATCCCCCAAACGTGAAACTTGCTCGTAAGCTTCGGGGCAAAATCGTCAAAGACATGCGCCGTGTTGCCTGCGCCGGCCAGCAAAACCACAGGCCGGCCCGATCCGCCCCAATCCAGCACCTCAAGGGGAACAGTCCGGTCCACCGTGATGAATCGGACGACGTGCGGAGAGGGATCGTGCCATCTCCCTGAACACCGCGTAAAAAGCGGAAGAATCAGCAGCAATAGCGCCCAAGGGCGAGCAAGACGAAGGCCGCGGGAGATGACCGCTCCCCTTATCCTTCCGGTCACACTCCACATCCGGGCTACCGCGCCGGCGTAATGGTGATTTTGCGGAATTGCACGTGTCCCTTCTCGCTCCCTTGCAGGTAAATCGGTCCCGGCTCGCCCTCATGGCTGTCCAGCGCGCCGCCCGTGATCCCGGGGATCTCCTGGTTGTCGATTACCGTCTTGCCATTGAGGACCACCGTAACATTGCGGCCAATCAGAGTGATGTCGAACGTCTGCCAAACGTCGGGCGTGCGCGGCTGCTCGGGTGTTGGCGCGAGAAACCCGTAAACACCGCCGGTGTGGTGGCTGGGCGGCTCGCCCTGCGACTCGGTTTCAATCTGCACTTCGTAGCGCCCGCGCAGATAGACGCCCGCGTTGGCGTCCTTGCCACAGTTAAATTCGACATGCAGCTTGAAGTCCTCAAACTTGCGGTCGCCGATGAGCTCAGGCCCATTGCCGGGACTTACCAGGATGCCATTCTTGACGGTCCAGTCCGGCGGCCCGGGCTTGCTCTCGTGCCAGCCCTTGAGGTCCTTCCCATCGAAGAGCTGGATTGGCCTGCCCCACTGAGGCGTACCGGCACGCTCGAGCGCGGGCGCCTTCACTCCCGTCCATTTCCAGGTCGTGCCGTCCGGACCGGTCACAGTCCCAGCCAGGCTCTCGCCGTTGCGCGCACCCTGGTACAGCATGTCGGCCTTCGAGTCTTCCTCAGCCTTGGGGGACACAAAGGTGATCTCGGTTCCGCTGATGGAAATCTGCGGCAGCGGCCGCGCGTTGCCCCAGCGCCCCGTGAACAGCGCCGTCAGCTTCCCATCCTTCTTGGCAATCTCGATCCACGAAGGATATTGCTGCTCACCGGCCTGCAGCGTGAGATCCCAGCGGCCCAGGAAGGGTGAGTCGGGATCGGGATCGGGGCCCTGCGCACGTGCAAAGGCAGATGTTAAGCAAAGGGCGGCCATCATCCAGACCAGGGTTAGCGAGCGGACGTGTGCGAGTTTCATGCGTTCTCCCCAACTTGCAGGTGATGTCTATGCCATTGACTTGATCGATTCCGATGCCTCGTCCCACCGCACGGGCGAACCCCGGAAATAAGACTCGTTCGCCATGTGGCAGGCCAGCGCGGCGCGATGGCCAAACACAGCATCCTGCACCACGGGTTTGCGCGAACGCACTGCCTCGAAGAAATTCCAAAGATGCGGACGCAGGTCGTCGTAATCGTCGCCGTTGATGGTGGTCGTCTCGGTGAGCGCTTCCTTGCCGGGCTTGGGATCGTGCTGGTCGTGCCACTCCTTCACATATTTCGCGCGCATGGCCCCGGGGAATCCGCCGGAGTAGTAGCTGGGCGCGGTGTCCTCGCCTGTCTGCGGCGTGTACGTGATCGAGAACTCGCGCAACTCGATCAGTCCTTTCGAACCCTGGAAACGCGTCACCTCCGCCATTTCGCAGTCGAGGCTGAGACGCATGTAGACCGGCACGCCCATGTACTCGAACAGCACCGCGTGCACGTCGGGCATGTTGCGGCCGTCTTTCCAGCGGTAAATACCGCCGAATGCCGAGGCGCGTTTCGGTACCTCGTTGATGCCGAGGCAAACCTGCATCCCGCTGATGAGATGCACAAGCAGATCGCCGGCCACGCCGGTGCCGTATTCCTTCCAGCAGCGCCATCGCGCGAAGGTATACGGATCGAATGGTTTCTTTGGCGCGGTGCCCAGCCAGGTGTCCCAGTCCAGATTCTGCGGCGAAAGATCGAACGGGGGCGGATACTCCCACGCGCCCGTAGGATCGTTGCGGCCCATCGTGGCTTCAATCAGGTTGATGTCGCCGATGGCTCCGCCGGCGATCATCTCGTGCACCTTGTGGCAAAGCACGGAGCTGGTGCGCTGGGCGCCGATCTGCACAATTCGATCGGTCTTTTTCGCGGCTGCAACCATGGCCACGCCGTCGGCGGGCGTGTGCGACATGGGCTTTTCGCAATACACGTCCTTGCCCGCGGCCAGCGCGTCGACCACCACCTGCTTGTGCCAGTGGTCGGGCACCGCAATCAGAACCGCATCGATGGATTTGTCGTCGAGCAGTTCCTGGTAGCGGCGTGTGGTTTTGATAGGCTTACCGACAATCTCGCGCGCCAGCGTGTGCCGGCCGTCGTAGAGATCGGCCGCTGCTACGCATTCGACGCCGGGCAGCGCCACGGCCGTGGATAGCACGCCGCTGCCCTCCATTCCTATTCCGACGATGCCGAAATGGATTCGGTCGCTCGAAGCCACGTATCCGGCAGCGGCGTAATTGGGCTCAGCCTCAAGCCGGATGGTGCCGGAAGCCAGTGCGGCCCCGGCAGCCGCTGTGGTTTGCAAAAAGGTACGGCGCGACAAGGATGTGGGCATGTGATTCCGATCCTCCCCGAAACGGAAAGCATACCCCTTCTATCGCCACCGAACTGCCCTGTCAAGGCATTGAAGCCGGATGATCTGGGTAAACCGACGCGGCTGGGCCACGCCGTGACATCGGAATACCCTGCGCGATGACTCTCCGATTTCGCGGGCCCGGAGGCCGGGAATTGGACTCAGAAATTCATGTTCATGCCCTGGAATACGGCGTTATAGTTGCCGCTTTCAGCCGCGGTGCGGAGGGGCTGGACCCGCTCGACTGCAATTTCAGCCGGGGTAGGCTGACGGGTGAGAATCGAAATGGTCTCGGTAATAAAGTCGGCCAGCGGCATCGCACGCGCACCTTCCGCCCCGTTCATCAGCTCGGTCTGCACGTAGGGCGGAATGATCTCCAGCACTTCAATGCCGCTCCCGCGAAGCTGCCAGCGCAGCGACTGTGTGTAGGAGTGGATTGCGGCCTTCGTTGCGCAGTACGTCGGAGTGATCGCGAGTGGCACGAATGCCAGGCCGGAAGACACATTGATGATGGTGGCGCTGGGCTGCTGCTTGAGATGCGTCAGCAGGGCCGCGGTGAGCCGGATGGGACCGAGAAGATTGGTGGCCACAATTGCTTCCGCGTCGGAAAGATCTTCTGGCCGATCCCGCAGGTTTTCCGGGCGCATGATGCCGGCGTTGTTGATGAGGACGTTGAGCGAGGGAAACTTCTCCACAACATCGGCGGCGAACGAGCGAATGCTGCCCGCTTCCGCCACGTCGAGGAGCAGCGACTCCATGCCGGGATTCGCGGCGGTGGTTTGGTCAAGGGCGGCCTGGCGCCGGCCGGAAATGATGACGCGGTTGCCGAGCTTGTGCAGGGATTCCGCGAGGCCGCGGCCGATGCCCGAACCGCCGCCTGTAATGAGGATCGTGTTGCCGGATGTTTTCACGAAGAGGATCTCCTGAACAGTGGTGTTTATTGGATGCGGAGGATCAATGTGCTGATTCTTCGATTGGTTGCGGCCTCAAGTGATATAGGTCACTGGCGGGCGGACGGCACTCGCTGAGAATGGGTTCAGGCGAGGGCCCGCACAGGCTTCTTGCTGGAAGCGGGGCGGTCCGGTGGCAGCACGGGTATTGGAGATTTCGAAGCACGAAGGAGCGGCCAACACGGCGCGCACGGCGTACCCGCGGCGGCCAGCGCGGGTTTACCGGTTCCCTGCCCCGGCTGCGGTGGTGCACGGGCACGTCGACCGCGAAGGTGCGCACCGCCACAACCCGCTTCGCCTGCACCTGGCTATCGAGCTGGCGATTGGCGTGACGATCTGGCTGACGTGGTACCTGTGGCGCCTGGCGCACTAAAACGGGAGGCGGTTACAGGGCGCAGGCCCGCAGGTCGCGGACGAGTTCGTCAATCCGGCTGAGCTCAGAATCCCAGGCAAACATGAAACGTGCGGCGCCGCCGATGAAGGTGTAGAAGCGCCAGCCGCGCTGCCGCAGATTGTCGAGAACCGATTCCGGCGCGAGGATGAATACCGCGTTGGCGTCGACGGTGGACGCGAGCTGAATGTTGGGCATGCCGGCGATCTGCGCGGCAAAATATTGTGCGCAGCGGTTGGCATGCTCGGCATTGCGCAGCCAGGCGCCCGATTCGAGCATGCCGATCCACGGAGCGGAAAGAAACCGCATCTTGGAGGCGAGCTGTCCGGCCTGCTTGCAGCGGTAGTCGAAGTCGGCGGCAAGCTTATGGTCGAAGAACAGAACGGCTTCGCCGATGGCGAGGCCGTTTTTTGTGCCGCCGAAGCAGAGCACATCCACGCCGTTTTTCCAAGTCATCTCGGCGGGCGAGACGCGCAGGCGGGCGCAGGCGTTGGCGAAACGGGCGCCGTCCATATGCAGCGAAAGGCCGTGCCGGCGGCTGGCCTCCGATACGGCGCGGAGTTCGTCGACCGTGTACACGGTGCCCATCTCAGTGGATTGCGTGATGGTGACGACGCGTGGCTTGGGATAGTGGATGTCCTGGCGCTTGGTGGCCAGTTCGCGGATGGCCTCGGGAGCGACCTTGCCGTTGACCGACTGCGCGATAAGAAGCTTGGAACCGTTGGAGAAAAACTCCGGAGCGCCACACTCGTCCGTCTCAACGTGCGAAGCGTCCGCGCAGATTACGCTGTGATAGCTCTGGCAGAGCGAGGCTAATGCCAGGGAGTTTGCAGCGGTTCCGTTGAAGACGAAGAAGACGTCGCAGTCAGTTTCAAACAGCTCGCGGAAGGCGTTGGAGGCGCGCTCGGTCCAAACGTCGTCCCCATAGGCGGGGGCGAAGCCTCGATTGGCTTCGTCCATCGCGGCCCAGGCTTCAGGGCAAATGCCGGCGTAATTGTCGCTGCCAAACTGCTGCGGGAGAACGGCTGGATGCGTGGAAATGGCTGTGCTCATGCTGCTTTCAGGATATCTCCAAAAAATGAGAGCCGGCTTCGCATCCCAGTGCGCGTAATCTGGTTTGTCCATGTGCAGGCGTCGGCCGCGAGCATGGCGTGGAAAACTTTCAGGGGCTCAACATGCGAATCGGGATTCTGCTGACGATTCTTGGAGCGGGAATCTGTGCAGGAGCGGTGCAACCGCCCGCAATAGCCGTGTCTTCTTCAACCGTGCGGGTGTGCCTGAAAGACAACGGTCGCGGGCCACAGTTATGGCTGATGGAGAGCGGAAAGAAGGCGGACAAATGGGCTAATTTCGCTGAGGATCCGCTGCCGGAAAGCGCTGAGATGAATGGCGTTCAAATTCCAGTGAAGTGGGTTCGCAAGAAAGGTCTTGAGCACTTTGGCGCGCGCCAGGCGGTGTTCGTGTACGAGAGCGAGAATCCTCATCTGCGGCTGAGCTGGGAGTGGGAGGCACGAGCCGATTCAGGTCCGGTAGAACACCGCGCCACGGTCGAGAACCTCGGCAAGGATGAGGTGTGGCTGCCGATGATGGATTCGCTTCGGCTGAAGATCCGAGTCGGGTCGGACGAGGATCTGCGGACCTTGTACGTGGAGAAAGGCGCGGATACGCCTTCGCCCGTGGGCACGCATGTGGACGCGATCAATGACGGATACAAGTGGACCGGATATTCGTCGACTTATGCCCATCCGGGAAAGGACGAAGCGCGCGAGATCATTCCGGCGGTGATGGTGTGGGATGACACGGGACGGCAAGCCGGCTGGTATGCGGGAATCGAGTTCAGCGGCAGGACACGCATCACTCTGGAGCGCAGCGGACCAACCTTGCAGGCCGTGCTGGGGCTCAATCCGGAGCCTGGGCCGTTCCGCACGCGGCTTGAGCCCGGTGAAAGCTTCGTTACGCCCACGGTGTTTCTGGGCGCATTCGACGGCGGCGCGGACGGCGCCGGCAATCAAATGAGGCGCTGGGTGCGTGCAGTTTTGGGCAATCCGTTGACGTGGAAAGATCCACAGTATCCGCTGCTGGTGAACAACAGTTGGGGCAGCGGGATGCAGGTGGACGAGGCGCTGGCACTGCGCATGATTGCGGATTCGAAGGAGCTTGGCCTCGAAATGTTCCACCTGGATGCGGGCTGGTTCCGCGGCGTGGGAGACTGGGAGCCGGATCCGAAGAAGTTTCCGCACGGGCTCGGTTCCATTGCCGATGCCGCGCACCGGGCAGGCCTGCGGTTCGGCTTGTGGACCGACTGGACGCAAGCGGCGCTCTCGACCGAGCCAGGCGCGCTGAACGTCAACGATCCCACGGTGAAGGACTGGCTGGTTGCCGATGTGAAGCCCGGATGGAAGCCGGAGGAATTCAAGGGACAGACAGTCGACATCGGCGTGCCTGCCGCCGAACAGTGGGCCGACACGACGCTCAAACGCATCGTCACCGAATTCAAGCTGGACATGCTGGAGCACGACGGTTATTTGGTGGCACAGGGATGCGTGCGCACCGATCATCCGCACGCGCCGCCGGAGCAAAGCGCAATGAAGGTCGTGCACGAGTCGGGGGCCGACTTCGTGATTGCTTCGAACTCAACCGACGTGAGCTATCGCGCCGTTCGCGCGTATTACCGCATCTACGAGCAACTGCGCAGAGAGCATCCGGGGCTGCTGTTCGAGATCTGCAATGACGGCGGGCGGATGGTCGATTTCGGCTCGGCCGCGCATGGAGACTACTTCTCCATTACTGATGCCTACGATCCGCTATCGAACCGGCGCGCGTTCTACGACACCAGCCACCTGCTTCCGGCGGCCATGCTGGAAAGCTACGTGGAGAAGTGGCCCACCCCGCGGATTGAGAACTTCCGCTACATGCTGCGCAGCGGGATGATGGGCTGGGAATCCATCATGCAGGACACAACGCAGTGGAATGAGGAGCAGCACCGCGCGGCGAAGCAGGAATTTGCGCTGTACAAGGAGAAGCTGCGGCCGCTGATTCGCGATGCGGATCTTTATCACGTCTCGGCGCGCCCGGACGGCGTGCACTGGGACGGCATCGAGTACTGGGATCCGGCGAAGAGACGCGGGGTGGTGTTCGCGTTTCGCGGAAGCACAATGGACGAGCCGGCGCACAAGTTTGTGCTGGCGGGGCTCGACGCGGGCAGGAAGTACCATGTGCAGTTCGAGGATGGTAGCGGGCCCGATCGCACGGCCAGCGGCCGCGAGTTGATGGGCAAAGGAATCGAGGTGACGCTGCCGTTGCCATTGAGTTCGGAGCTGGTGTTTGTGGAAGAGGAGCGGGAACATCGGTGACTGAGCGTTTTCGCCACCCACCTTTGCCGCAATAAAACAAGCATCGGTCCGCCACGGATTGGGCAGGCGGCCCGATCATACAACGCAGGTTAAGCGCTTCGTGCTGTGCCCGTTCATCGCCGTTTCACCGCGATGAACGGGCGTCGCCAAGCGGCCCACTCCGATCCGCTTTCCACCACATCGCGCACTCCGGTAGCATGATTCTGTCCATAGTAGCCGAATCGTCATCCCTCCCGCTCATCGCGATAAATCTGCGATGAACCGGGGCACAACATCTCTTCGCTTTTACGAGCGCAATTGCGCGAATCAATGATCGGGCCACCTGCGCACCCTGTATAACCTTTCGTGGGCGGAGCAGTGGGCCATCCGCCGCATGAACCTGGGGGCGCAGGATGTGCTGCGAGAGACTAGTCCTGGTGACAGATTTTCCCGGAGTAGCGCAGCACCAGTGCGCCTTGACTGAAGTCGACCGCACCCCAGCCGTAAAGCTTCCCGCTTGCTCCGGCGAAACGTCCGGTGCCGGAGTGATTAACGGTCACCCCATCCACGTAACTGGCCGCGTAGAACCCGGGCACTGAGGTGGGGAACAAGGTGACTGTGGCCTTGTCCAGTGAGACCGTGTCGCCGGCCGCTGTAACCCAATGGTGCTGGACGCCGATCAGGATCGTTCCGTTCGGGCCCGCATCCTGACTCAGCACCTGCACGCCCAGGCCTCCTGCCAGATCTCCCGTCGCGCTGCCAAGCGTATCGGACGAGTCGACGAAGTTGGTCACGATCGAGCCAGCGACCTCGTGGCACTTCGATTCCGCCATCCCGCTGTGCGTGAAGAACGCTGTAAATCCGACGAATGCAACTGCCATGAGCATTGTGTTTCGCATATCTCCTCCTCCTGTGTTGTGCGGTTTGTTTGTCAGACATCGCTGCTGTTGCCACAGTTCACTTCAACGGCGCATGTGTTACGCGCCCATTTACATTTCATGAGTTCAGAAATCCGTCATGCACGATAGGTTCGTATTCTGCGGAGGTCTCGCATTTGAATCAGGACTTCCCGGGCTAGCATCGGCAGCACCCAGCTAGCCCAGATAGCGGAAACGTACAAATCATGCGCAGGAGCCAAATGACTCATCGGCGGGTAGTCCACCAGCAGACGGAAACTGGCGAACGCAAACGTCGCGATATAGCTGCGCTGCATCCACTCTCGATGGGCGCTGACAGTCCTCTTCGTGATCGCATAAAAGGCAATCGCGGTGCTGATCACCCAAAAACAGCCAAGCATTCCGACACCAAAACCCCAGGCCCAACCATTGCTGGTGGTGGCGGCGAGCAGAAGAGCAGCAGGAGCAGCAACGGCAACCGCCGACAGATACGTGTATCCCGCGATTCGATGAACCCGGGGATGCGTGTTCCTCAGAAGCGTGAAAAACTGCCACGGGCCCACTATCAGCGCAACTATGCCGCCTGAGATGTGTGCAAGCAGCGCAATTCTACGAGCGTAGGTAAGGCCGATCTGCACGGAACTGCCGGGGATGTAGTACCGGATCGCATACCTGGAGACGAACCAGAGGCCCACTATGGTGAGCAGCCCAAGCCATGTAGCAGTGCGGGGCGCAGTGGTCGAGCGTGGTCCTGCGTAAGACTGCAAACTCGACATAAGACCTCCCCGGGCAAGGCTTCGAGTGGGGATGGGAGCGGAGCCATGCTCGGCAGAATCAACTTAGCGCCGCTCGCATCCCACAGCAAGGCCGATGGGGATACAAAGGGTTACATCGGCGTCGCCACGCTCAGACCTGCTGCTAGAATTCGTTGCCATGGACGAAGCTATGAATACGGCACTGCGGCGTATTTCGAGCAGCGAGATCTTCCGATTGGCGCACCAGCAGCGGGAGTTCCTCAGGTTCCTGGTCAATCGTCTCAATGCAACCTCAGTAGACGAACTCAAAGAATCTGTCATCGGCATGGAGTTCTTCGGCCGAAAAGCGGGCTACGATCCAAAGGCGGATCCAATCGTGCGCGTCGAAGCACATCGACTGCGGCGGAGGCTCGAATCGTTTTACCGTAGCGAAGGCGCTCGGGACCCCTGGCGCATCGTTCTCGGCAAAGGAAATTACATTCCCGCTCTACAGGCTGCAACTGGCGCGCGTGCCGACAATATCCTGGCTGTCATTGTCAACTCTGACGATGAACTGACAACCCTGGGGATGACGGCGGAACTCGTGCGACGCCTGGGAACACTGAAGGACATCCGCGTCCTCGCCGCGCAATCTGTTCATGGGGCGCAGGGCGACGTGGCAACAGCCATTCACGAGCTTGGCGCGGATCTTGTACTCGAATGTTGCATCAAGGGCGCGATCATCCATGCGCAACTCAAGCGCGTAAAGGCGGAAGGGCTGGAACTCATCGGCTCGTTTGACAATCAGATCCAATCGGCTCGGGACATGATCGAGATGTTCGTTGCTTCGACACTGGACCCAGGTAGGCGGGGTCGAAGTCAGAAGTTTTGGTCGCAGATGGATCGAGAGACCTACCAGATCTACCTTTCTGGACGAGGGTGGTTTCACCGTTGGTCACCCGATAACCTTTCTAAAGCCATGGAACATTTCGAAGCGGTGCTCAATCGATACCCGAGCTACGCCCCGGCAATGGCAGGCCTGGCGGATTGCGAGGTCCTGCGAAGCTACTGGTATGCTCGCGAAACTCGCAAAAGCCTTGAGAACGGCTTCGGTTGGGCTTCCAAAGCTCTCGAGCTTGATCCTGATTCCAGTGAAGCTCATTGTTCCCTCGCCGCTTGCCAGATCGGCCTCCATCATGACTGGGCATCTGCGGAGCACAATTTCAGAATCGCGGTCCGCCAGAATCCCAGCTACTCGCTCGGCCACAACTGGCTGTCAATCATCTGCCTTGTTCCGCTGCGCCGTTTCGATGAAGCCATCGATGCGGTGTTCGAGGCTTACGATCTGGACCCGGTTTCCCCCGAGATAGGGAATGAAATCGTTTGGGTAAGGATCTGCTGTCGTCAGTTCGCCGAATCAGCAGATCAGGGCCGCCGGATGATTGCCCAACATCCCAATTTCATCGAGGCCTACTGGTCTCTCGGACTAGCCGAATCCGCTCAGGACAATCACGTGGAAGCGCGACATGCGCTCCAGGTCGCGGAAGATCTTGCACCCCTCATTCCACATACAATCGCATGGCGAGGCTACGCAGAAGCCCGCGCGGGAGACCGCGCGGCTGCACTGCGCTACCTGGAGCGCCTGGATGCATTGGCCAACAGCCAGCCTGTTCGACCGATCCACTACGCCTGGATTTATGCCGGACTTCGCGAGAATGATCCAGCCTTGACATACTTCGAGAAAGCCCTATCGGAAGCGGATCCTTTCACCCTCTACGCAGATGTCTTCTTCCTCTACTCCAATCTTCGTTCCGACGAGCGCTTCCAGCGCGTGCGAGCGGTTCTCTGCCTGCCCGCATGAATGGGAGATTCACGGTCGCTATCGGGTAGCGCACATCCATACCCTGCACAAAACAAATAGAGGATGCCCCAGATCTCCCGGGTTTGGCGACCCGGGTGGCGAGTGTATGTGCCGAGCATCCCTTTGCCTCAGCAAGATGAGGAAGGAAACGTGCAGATCGAGTCGTTCCAGACCGCGTGGAAGCGCGATCCCACCGCAGACATCACGCACCGTCGTGGGGCTGCAAGCATCTCTCCCAAGTCTCCAACATCGGGAGACCTGGCCACCCGCTTACTTGTCGACCGGTTTGCGGGCGAAGTAGTAGAGGGCATAGGCCAGGGCGGCGAAGGCCAGGACGCTGACCCAGTCGTGATCCAGGAACGTGTGGGGGACGTTGAGGATGTCGCGGTTCTGCGCGTAGGTGGCTTCCCAGGCTTTGAGGGCTACGCCGATGAGACCGGCGATGCCTCCGGCGGCGATGAGGCCTGAGGCGAAGAGCGAGCCCGATGAGATTTCGCTGTCTTCGCTTTCGCCGGCGCGCTGTGCGGCGCGGTCAACGAACCAGCGGACGACTCCGCCACAGAAGATGGGCAGCGTGGTGCCGATGGGCAGATACGCTCCGACGGCGAAGGTGAGCGAGCGAATGCCGAGCAGTTCCACGGCAATGACGAGGCAGACGCCGAGCAGCACGATTCCCCAGGGCAGCTTGCGGCTGAGGATGCCATTGATGACGGTGGCCATGAGGCGCGCCTGCGGGGCCGAGGCCGAGGGGCTGCCGATACCCTGTATCCACTGCACTTCGATTTGCTGCGTAGCAGGTGAGTAGAGATACTTTCCGTCCTGCAGCTCCGCCGAGCCGATGGAGTTTAGGACGACCAGGCCGGAGGTCTTCTCATTTGCGGAGGACTTGCCGTCGGCGGAGACGAGGCGGATCTCGTCGGGCGGGTGGACGTCGTGCTGGACGGCCACGCCGGGATGCGAGGCCTGGAGGGTCCACGGCTTGGCCATGGCGTGGAATTCCTGCAGGCCGGTGTTCATGAGGTTGAGGGTGAACCCGATGATGACGGTGGAGACGACGACGCCGATCATGAGGGCGATCTGCTGCAGGCGGGGCGTGGAGCCGACAATGTAGCCGGTCTTGAGGTCCTGCGAGGTGTCGCCGGAGTTGGAGGCTGCGATGCAGACCACGCCGCCGATGGTGATGGCAAGAGCGCCGAACGCGGGGGCCGTCCATCCCTGGACGAGGAAGATGGCTGCGGTGGCCATGAGGGTGGCGATGGTCATGCCGGATACAGGACTTGCCGAGGAGCCGACCAGGCCGACGATGCGCGAGCTGACGGTAACGAAGAGGAATCCGAAGACGACGACTAGGAGCGAGGCGGCGAGGTTGGCGGCCCATCCCACGAAGGCGCCGGGGACAGGCTTGAACTCGAGGAAGATGAACATGCAGGCCACGATGAGCAGCGAGCCAATGATGACGACGGACATGGAAAGGTCGTTTTCGGTGCGGATGGGCTCTTTGCGGGCGGCTGCCGAGCCGGAGCGCATGGTGCGGATGCCTTCAGTGAGAGCCGACCAGATGGTGGGGACGGTCTTGAGCAGGGTGATAAGACCGGCGGCTGCTACTGCGCCTGCGCCCATGGGCTTGATGTAGGCGGCCCAGAGGTCGGAGGGACCCATCTGCGCGATGGGGACCTGGCCGGGGTAGATGGGTGTGGGGATGGCCTTGCCAAAGAAGTAGATGAGCGGCATGACGACCATCCAGGAAAAGACGCCGCCGGCAAAGATGACGCCGGCCACGCGGGAGCCGATGATGTAGCCCACGCCGAGGTATTCGCTGGTGGCGTCGGCGTTGAGCGATGCGCCTTTGAGGACGTGCTGGGGGCCGTAGTCGGGGCGGTACTCGGGGGAACTGGGCCAGACGGCAAGCAGGTTGGTGTTCTGCAGGAACGTGTAGACGCCGCCGAGGCCGAGGCCGAGGAAGACTCTGGATGCGAGAGAGCCGCCGCGTTCGCCGGCGATGAGGACGTCGGCGCAGGCGGTGCCTTCGGGGTAAGGCAGGGCGCCGTGCTCTTTGACGATGAGTTGGCGCCGCAGCGGAATCATGAAGAGGACGCCGAGCCATCCGCCGATGAGGGCGAGCATGAAGATGCGGGAGTATTCGAGCTCGAAGCCGAGGAAGACCAGTGCCGGCAAGGTGAAGATGACGCCGGAGGCGATGGACTGGCCGGCGTTGCCGGTGGTCTGGACAATGTTGTTTTCGAGAATGGAGGAGCGGCCGAGTACGCGCAGGATGGAGATGGACAGGACTGCGATGGGGATGGAGGCGGCGACGGTGAGGCCGGCGCGCAAGCCGACGTAGACGGTGACCGCTCCGAAGATAACGCCGAAGATGCAGCCGAGGATGATGGCGCGCGCGGTGAATTCGGGCGTCTTCTGATCCGGGGGAACGAAAGGTTTGAACGCGGGCTGCTGGACTTCGACTTCGGGCATGGAGTGTCTCCGTTGGAAGCTTTGCTGCGGATGCGGGTAATTACCTGAAATGGCGAGTGTAGCAGGTACGAGTTCACAGTTCGTAGTGCACAGTTCACAGTCGATATTTCGACGTTCAGCGGTGACGATTTCCGTCGAGGCGACACAGACGTGTGTACTAAGGGGACGGGTGCGACTAAGCCATGAATGAACGGCCGCTGTGGAAGACATTGCTGGCGTTTGGGATTGTGTACTTCGTGTGGGGGTCGACGTTCCTGGCGATCCGCGTGGGGGTGCACGAGGTGCCGCCGCTGGTGTTTGCGGCATTGCGGTTTGGCACTGCCGGCGCGGTGCTGTTTGGATGGACGAGGCTGCGTGGCGAACCTGCGCCGAAGGGGCGCGAGTGGGGCTCGATTGCGCTGCTGGGGACGGTGATTTTCGTATGTGATTACGGGCTGCTGTTCTGGGCGGAAACGCGCGTGCCTTCAGGAATCGCGGCGGTGATGCTCGGGACGATTCCCGCACTCATGGCGATTGGCGAAGTGGTGTTCCTGCGCACCGGGAAGTTTACGGCATCGCTGGCCATCTCGCTGCTGGTGGGGCTGAGCGGAGTGGCGGTTCTGACGGTGCGTTCGGCGGGACTGGGTGGACCGGCGATCAGCGGGATCGGGGCGGGGGCGCTGCTGATCGCAGCGGTGAGCTGGTCGGTAGCGTCCGTGCTGGCGCGCAAGCTGCCGCTGCCCGAATCGAAGACGGTGAGTTCGGGCGCGCAGATGCTGGTGGGAGGCGTGCTGCTGGTTCCCGTATCCGGCGCGTTCGGCGAATGGCCGCGCTTTCATCCGTCGGCGGTTTCGGCGGGCGCGTGGTTTGCGCTTGGCTACCTGATTGTGGCGGGATCGATCGCGGGATACACGGCGTACCTGTGGCTCATTCATCACGAGTCGCCTACCAGAGTGGGTACGTACGCGTATGTGAACCCGGTGGTAGCCGTGGCAATCGGATACTGGCTGGGCGGCGAGGCGCTGGGACTGCGGACGGTGGCGGGAACGGTGCTGGTTCTGGGGAGCGTGGTAGCGATCATGATGACCCGCGGGAAGTCGAAGTGAACCAGCCGCGACAGATGGGAGGAACGGCATGATTGGTGGAGCGCACGTGATTCTGTACAGCAAGAACGCGGAGCGGACCGGGTGTTTTTGCGCGATGTGCTGGGATTGCGCTGGCTGGATGCGGGGCATGGCTGGCTGATCTTTGCTCTGCCGCCAGCCGAAGTGGCGGTGCATCCGGCGGAAGAGAACGGGAAGCACGAACTCTATTTTATGTGCGACAACGTGGAGGCCGAGATCGCGAGATTGCGCGCGGAAGGCGTGGAGTGCTCACCGGTGGAGCACGCGCGATGGGGATCCATTACGCACATGCGACTGCCCGGCGGCGGGGAAGTAGGCCTTTACGAACCCACGCACACCACAGCGATGGGCTTAAATGGCAAATGACCGCAGGGACACTTGGCGAACATGCGGTGGGGCGCGTAAGGTGAGGGGCAACGCGACTCGCCTTGCGAGTTTGCGCATTTGAGACGAGGACTTAGGATGAGCAATCCGGGGCTGGCGGCTTCCCGTGCGACAACTTTGACAAATCCCTCCGCAGCGGTCTCGGGACCGACGAAGCGGCTGCTGTCATTGGACGTGGTGCGAGGCATCACCATCGCGTTCATGATCATGGTGAACAACAATGGCGGCCACGGTTCGTGGCACTTCATGAATCACGCCGTGTGGAACGGGCTGACGCCGACCGACCTGGTGTTCCCCACATTCGTGTTCGTTGTGGGAGTGTCGGTGGTATTCGCGTTCGAAGCGCGGCTGGCAAAGGGCATGCCCAAGTCGCAACTGGCGAAGCACACCGCGATACGGGCTGTCGTGCTTTTCGTCTTCGGGATGATCATCAACGGATTCCCGTTCTTTCACCTTGAGCACTTCCGCGTTTATGGCGTGCTGCAGAGGATCGCGGTGTGCTATCTCGTCGTCGGATTGTTCTATCTTTACGACAAACGGGTGTCGACCAAGGTGGCGGCGCTGGTTGCTGCCCTGGTGGGTTACTGGATCCTGGTCCGGTGGGTCCCGGTGCCGGGGCTTGGCGTGCCGGGGCGCGATATCCCATTTATGGACATGAACCGCAACCTGGTGTCGTGGATCGATCAGCATGTCCTGCCGCATCACCTTTACCTCTATCACCCGGACTACAACACGCGGGACCCTGAGGGGCTGCTGAGCAACCTGCCGGCGATTGGGACGGCGCTGCTGGGCGTGCTGACGGGTATCTGGCTGCGCACGGTGCGGGCGGCTCGTGAGAAGTTTGCCGGCCTGGCCATGGGCGCGGTGGCGTGCTTGCTGTTGGGATACCTGTGGGCGCTATGGTTCCCGCTGAACAAGAACATGTGGACCAGCTCGTATGTGCTGGTGGCCGCGGGCTACTCGTTGACGCTGTTGACGCTGTGCTACTGGGCCATCGAGGTGCGGGGCTGGCGCAGCGGATGGACCTTCGTGTGGGTCGTGTTCGGGTCAAACGCAATCGGCGCGTATGTTTTCAGCGAGCTGGCTCCCTCGATCTTCTGGCTGGTGCAAGTGCATGAAGGCACGCGGGCGGTCACCCTGCAGGAGTGGCTGATGCAGCGCTTCTACGAGGCATTTCTGCCGGTGGGATGGGCGCAGTTCGGGTGGTCAGTGTCGATCGCGGTGTTCTGTTTCATTCCGGTGTGGATCCTCTACCGGAAGAAGATATTCCTCAAGGTGTAGCGGCGCTCTGGCGGATCGAAAAGCAGGTCCTTCGCTTCGCTCAGGATGACAAATCAATGCAAGGCCCGGGGGATACGGCAAAACAGATTCACGCGGCCAGGGGAGGGCCCGGTGTGGCGCTCCTGGAGTTGTGTGTCGGCTATGGGCTGATTCTGGCTACGGTGTGGACCCTGCGGCCGGCGCAGGCATGGCTGTGGTGGGCGTCGGCGGCATGGATTGCGGCATCGACGGCGTGGTCCTTTCCGGGCTGGGCGGCGCTGGGGTTCCGGCGAGGTGGATTTGTGGCTTCGCTGTGGGTCGTCGGTGTCGCGGCTGGGCTGTCGGCCGTGGCCGTGATCATCGCGATCCATGTGCACACACTGCGCGTTCCGCACACCGCTCGGGGCTGGCTGCTGGCGTGGGGCGGGTACACCGTGTGGTCGTTCGTGCAGCAATTCCTGCTGCAGGGATACTTCCTGTTTCGACTGTTGAGGCTGATGCGGCGCGAGTGGGCGGCGATGGCGGCGGCCGGTATTTTCGCGGCGGCGCATGTGCCGAATCCGCTGCTGGTGAGCGTAACGCTGATCTGGGGCACAGTGGCGTGCTTCGTATTTTTGCGCTGCAGAAATGTGTACACGCTGATGATCACGCACGCCATTCTGGGCGTGAGCCTGGCGATTACGGTACCGGGACCGGTGATGCATAACATGCGGGTGGGGATTGGGTATTTGCGGTATAGGGCGCCGGCGGGGCACGACGCGGTGGATTGGTCGAGCGGGCGGGTGGTCAGGTGATCGGGTGGTGAAGTGGTCGGGTGGTCAGGTGGTCGTTTGCGGCGGCACCGGTCAGAAACGTTTCCGGGAGTGAGGACTCGACTCAGTCATGTCAATCGCTGGTTCTTCGACTGCGCAGCGCGAGATACTCACTACTCCGCTCACGATGACAACGTCGAGATTGAACTATGACGAAGTGGCGGGTTCCTCCCTCCCCGGACGGAACAGCCACAGGTTCAGCAGCGTGAACAACAACGCGCCTACGGTGAACTTGAGCGGGATGGGAGCATGCGAGGGTGAAAAGTATCCTTCAAGGCATCCGGCGATGACGAGCAGGGGGATGATGCCGGAGACGAGGCGCGTGGCCTCGATGCCGCCGCGGGCGACGGAATCCTTCCAGCGGTAACCGGAGGGAAAGAGCATGGCGTGTCCGAGGCGAAGGCCCGCCGCGCCGGCGATCAGGATCGACGGCAACTCGAGCGAGCCATGGGCGGCGACGAAGCTCCACAGCGAGAGGCTCATACCGTAGTGATGGCAGGCGGCAGCCACGACACCCAACTCCATGCCGTTGTTGAAGAGCAGAAAGAGTGTCCACAGCCCAAACGTCATTCCGCCGGCAAACGTGAGAAAGCTGACCGAGAGGTTGTTGGTCATGATGGCGCTGGTCGCCATGGGCTTGACGCTGATGATGGAATGAGTCCACATCTCGTGGCGTTCCATGGTGGCGATCATGCCAGGACCGAGGTAGTGGCGCATGAATTCGGGGCGGGTGCTGGTGAGAATCGCGCCCAGAATGCCGCAGGAAACCGTGATGAGCACAGACGCGGCCACGTAGCCGAGGTTGCGCTGGAAGACCCTTGGGTAGCCGTCGCGCAGAAAGCGGAAGATGGTAAGCGCGTTGGCTTTGCGGCCGGCGTAGATGATGTGGTGAGCGCGGGCGAGAAGCTGGTTGACGTGGGCGGCGTAAGTGCGCGCCGTCGCGTCCTGGCGGAGCACGGAAAGGTCCGCGGCCACCTGGCGATAGAGCAGCGCGAGTTCCTGGAGCTCGGCGCGGGAAAGGCGACCCAGGCCCGAGGAGCCGGCCTGGCCGAGCAGGGCCTGGAGCCGGTCCCAATAAGGGCGTCGCTTTTCGAGCCAGAGATTGGATAGGATATGCGGCATGAACCCGGGTTCAGATCAGCTTAGCATCGACACGCCGGAACTGGTGACCATAGAAATGCCGCTGGCCGGCATCGGCAGCCGGTTTATCGCGGTGGCGGTGGACACTATATTGTGGGCGGTGGCGCTGACCGCCGTCATATTAATGGCCACGTTCTTTCTGCCCGCGATCGCGGCTTTCAACAAGATCTCCTATCAGTGGACGGTAGCCATCGTCATCTTCCTGGTTTTCCTGTTCAATTGGGGCTATTTCACGCTGTTTGAGGCGCTGTGGAACGGGCAGACCCCGGGCAAGAAGCTCGCGAAGATCCGCGTGATCCAGCAGTCCGGGCGGCCTATCGGGTTATTGGAATCGATGGCACGCAACCTGGTGCGGTACGTGGATCAGTTTCCGTCGTTTTACGCCGTCGGAGTGATCACGATGTTCATGACGCGCCAGCACCAGAGGCTGGGAGACCTGGCGGCTGGGACACTGGTGGTGCAAGACCGTGAACAGACGGCGCCACTTTGGGGTGAGAGCGGGTCGCGGACGTTCACCGCGGCGAGTTTCATGCCGCAGGTGGCAGCAAGGGAGCCGCACCTGCAGGTTTCGCTGCCGGCGATGGGGATTGCGAAGCTGACGGCGGCGGACCTGGAGGTGCTGGAAGGGTTCTTTGCGCGGCGGCTGGACATGCCTCTCGACGTGCGACAGAAGCTCGCGGAGCGAATCGCGGGGGCGATCAAAGCGAAGTCGGGAATGGAAATCCCGGTGGGGGTAAGCACGGAGACGTTCCTGGAGGCGGCAGCGCGGGAACTGCGGGACGCGGCGCGGATGCGATAGGCGATTGCCCGGAGTGTGCTTCGACACATGCGGCTGTGACGGCGAATACATATTCTTTCCAAGACCTGCAGTTAGATGGTGCTGGTTCCTAATTGGGAGGAGTCTGCTCCGGCTGCTAAAACGTTTAAGTTGTGTGTATTCCACATAACGTATTTTGGATTCCTCCCTAGCACCCGGCCTGCAGTGAAGCCGCCGGGGATGAAACGCGGGCAACACAGCCAGAGCAGACGATGAGCGCACCAGACTGGGAAGCATGCCGGCGCGCGGGTGTTACGGCCCCGCGGCGAACGGCGGTTCGAAAGTCTTCATCCCGCGATTCTCTTTCCTGGAACGAGGAAAGCGGACCGCGGATCGCGCGGCACCACAGCCGCACACCTGAGCAGTGAAGAGCGCGCGCCGCGAGGAAGCGCGACAGGGTGGGTTGCGGGACTGCAGGCAGAGCAATCTTGAAAGGAAAGGGCCATGAGAATCAGCAAGAACAGGTTAATCCTGTTGCCGCTGTTCCTCCTGCTGGCGTGCGTGGGAATCCATGCGCAGGCCAACTCGACGGTCACCGGCATTGTGACTGACCAGACGGGCGCGGTGATTTCCGGAGCGTCCATTACGCTTACGGATACGGCCACTGGCGCAGTGAAGTCCGCGACGAGCGGAGACACGGGACTTTACGGAATCTCGGCGCTGAATGCCGGGGTATACAACATGACGGTCACGGCAAAGGGATTCCAGAGCTTCGAACAGAAGGGGATCGTGGTCAATATTTCGGCGACGTTCCGAGTGGATCCCAAGCTGGCAGTAGGCTCGGAAGCGACCACCATCACCGTAGTAGCAGATGCACTGACGGTGCAGGCCGACTCGAACGTAGTGAGCACGCTGATCAGCGAACAGCAGATCACGGAACTGGCGACGAACGGGCGCAACGTAGTTGCGTTGGCCGCCCTCGGGCTGGGCGTCAGCGGCAACCTGCCGGACATGAACATGCCGACCTCAGTGGGGTCGAGCTTTGCCATCAGTTTCAACGGGCTGAACCAGGCGCACAACGTATGGATGATCGATGGCGGCGAAGCGTATGACCGCGGCAGCGGCGGCAAATCGTCCATGATGCCATCGCAGGACTCGCTGGGAGAGTTCCAGGTCCTGGCGAGCAACTATCCGCCCGACTATGGGATTTCGTCAGGCGGTACGGTATCGATGTCAATCAAACGCGGCACCCAGAAATACCACGGGACCTTGTGGGAGTTTGGGCGCAACGACGCACTGCAGGGGCATAACTACTTTGACGGACCGACCTCAAAGAAACCCGAACTGCGGATGAACGTCTTCGGCGGCAACGTTGGCGGCCCGCTGTTCATTCCCAACGTGTACAACACGAACCGGCAGCGGACGTTCTTCTTCTACAACGAGGAATGGCGCCGGATTATCCAGGGCAGCGCGCCGGCGGGCATTCACGCCATTCCGGCGGCGAACTTTATCACGTCGCCAACTAACCTGACATACGTAACCCCGGCCTTTAACGCGGGCAAATCGATCGTGGTGCCGAACCCGGCAGCCGGCTCACAATTAGCCAAGAACATCGCCGCAGACGAACTGACCCCGGGACAGCCGTTTCCAGGCAATGTGATTCCGGCTAACCTGTTCCTGGACGACGCAGCCATGCAGTTGATGGGTGTCGGAGCGATTCCAAAGGCGAACGCTTCCGGCGACCTGATCTCTGTGTCGAGTAAGCAGCCCACCTATGTGCGGGAAGATCTTTTCCGCATCGACCATAACATCAATGATAAGTGGCAACTTTTCGGCCACTACATCGGCGATTCCGTAGCCCAGACTTACGCAACGTCGATGTGGAGCGGGGATAGTTATCCGACGGTCGGTTCGGCCTTCACGAATCCATCGTGGAGTTCGGTGATCAAGCTGACCGGGACGGTCACCCCCACGGTGCTGGTGGAAGCGGCGTTCAACTTTGATGGCAACAAGATCACCATTGCGCCGTCGGGCACCGCGTACACAAAGCCATCGGGCTGGACAGGAACATCGTTCTTCCCGCAGGGAGCCGACGCGCTGAACCGGCTGCCGAGCGTGAATCTGGGATCGTACGGAACGGCGTTCGATCCGTGGTCGCAGCCGTGGAAGAACGCGGCATTCGATTACGCCGAGGTGTTCGGGATTTCCGTCACCCACGGCAAACACGCAATGAAGTTCGGGGGCGGCTACAACCGCTACATCAAGAACCAGCAGTTGTTCGGTAATGCGAATGGCTATTTCAACTTCAACGATAACTGGAGCAATGGAGCACCGACTACTTCGGGGCTGACCGGCGACTCCTATATCGACTTCCTGATGGGAATGAGCACCGGCTACTCGCAGTTGCAGGTGCAGGACATCCGGCATTACGTGAACCAGACGGTTTCAGCTTACGCGATGGACAACTGGCACGTGACGCCGCGGTTGAGTGTGCAATACGGTATCCGCTACGATGTGATGCCGCATGCGTGGGAGCGGAATAACCGGCTGGCGAGCTTCGATCCGAAGCAGTATCAGGCGGCACTCGCTCCGTTGCTCGATCCGGATACCGGCGCGTTCTGCACGGCAGTGACCGAAAGCTGCCCCATGGTAAGCCCGGGATTGCAAACATACCAGGGAGCCAGATTTTACCTGAACGGCGTCACGCAGGCGGGGCGCAACGGCACGCCCGCCGGCATAACCGCCAACGACTACAAGACCTACATGCCTCGCGTGGGCTTCTCGTATGACCTGACGGGCAATGGCAAAACCATCCTGCGCGGCGGATTCGGGACGTTCTTCGAACGCATGCAGGGCAACGACGTATACAACATCGCGACGGCGGCTCCGTTCTCGAATACCCCCGGGGTGTCGAACACGATGTTTTCGAATCCATTCCTGAGCTGGCAGACAGGCAGCTCGCTGTCGACCACTTCACTGCCCACGGTGCCGCAGGGCATGACCACCATCGCTACCCGGTATCCTGCGCCTGCGGTGGCGCAGTTTAGCCTGGGCGTGCAGCGCGAGCTGGTGCCTTCGCTGATTCTGGTGACACAGTACGTGGGCAACGAGGGCTGGCACCAGAACGTGATCTTCCCGGTCAACCCGTTCCCGCTGTCCACGTCACTGGCCAACCGGAAACTGGCTGGAGAGGGCAAGATCACCAGCGCGCAGAATGCGTTGTGGCGGACCTACCCCGGATTCACCGGGATCAACCAGGAATCGAATATCGCGACCACCAACTACAACAGCTTCCAGGTGGGCGTGCGGCAGCAGGACCGGCATGGACTGAGCTTCGAAGTCGACTACACGTATTCGCATCAGATCGACGACGAAGTGGGCAGCTCGGACCTGAACCAGTCCACGAACCCGTTCAATCTGAAGTACGACAAGGGATCGGGCTCGCTCGACCGGCGCCACATTGTGAACCTCAACTACGTATACAAGCTTCCATTCTTTGCACATTCCAGCAGGGCGCTGCACACCGCGCTGGGCGGATGGGAAATCTCCGGAACCGTGATCTCGGAGACCGGGCTGCCATGGGCCGGCAACAACGCACCGAGCGATGGCGGATCGGACACGGTAGGACTGGGCGGGAACTATACCATCCGGCCAAACTTCGGCGGGAAAGTGAAGTATCCGAAGACCCGCGGCGCCAATGGCGTCTACCAGTGGGTATCTGCTGACGGATTCTCGCAGCCGACACCATCCTGGCTTGGCGGACCGGACCTGGGATTCGGCAACGCGGGCCGCGACATCGTGGTTGGCCCGGGGCGCACGAATTTCACAACGAACCTGTACAAGTCGTTTTCGATCACGGAAGGAACGCGCTTCGAATTCCGCGCCGAGTCGTTCAACACGTTCAATCACACGCAGTTTAACAACTTCCACAACAACGTAAATGGGGCCGATTTCGGCCAGGTGAGCGGCGTTCAAGACCCGAGAACCTTCGAGCTTGGAGGCAAGTTCGTCTTCTAAAAACATATGTAGCTACTGAACGACCGCGGCGGCGCTACCGCCGCGGTCGTTTTTTGTGGGGCGGGAGTTCGGGGCAGTCGTCAACAGAGAATGCCGGGCCTCGAGCGAGGGGCGGACCGGAGGCGGAACGGGTCGCAAGATCGACGGCGTGCTCGATCTGTTCTCAGTAGCGGGGTTCCCAAACGAGAACCGGGGACAGGCGAGCAAACTGCGTGCAAGACATGTAAACGTTTGCTGCCCGAGTCGCACCGGAGAAGCATTAAGGCAGCATGAATTTGTGCTTGACAATGGTTCTTCAAACGTCCTTAAATGTCTCCGGAATCACAAACCATCTTTTCATGCACCACTCTACTTAAACGATTCAGCTCAGGCATTCCAAAAACTGGATAGGGACGCAATCCCTACTTCACAAAAGCGGAGAGTTTGCCGCCTCTCCGGCCAGTTAAAGACAACGCCTGGCACTGGCCGTACGGGGTTTGCACGACTAGTCCGCACGCAGGAAGAGATAAACAGTGCGACAGGTCCCCGGCGAGTCTCGTTTTCCCTAGTTCGTACAGATTTGATTTGTCCCGGATTCTGAGCATGGGAGAACTGGAAGGAGCAGGTAAATCGATGTACTTCGAGTTTGATCGAAACCGAAGGGTACAAATCGGGAGTGCTTGCCGACGGATGCGCCGGACATTTTTGTTAATGCAGGCGTGTGGCAAATTCGGGTTCTAGCGTCTTTACCTCGGACAAAATGGCTTTTTCACTGCACCACTACTCGGGCTTCTCCTCATGGCACCCATTATTCCGGCTTCATTCCAAACCGGAGAAGCGACAGAAGTGGAACCAACTCAATGCAACACCATTTGAAAAGGAAGGTCACATGAGACAAGCGAAAAACAGGTTCTTCCTGTTGCCGTTGTTCCTCTTGCTGGCATGCGTCGGATTGTACGCGCAAGCTAACTCGGGGCTGACAGGCATCGTCACAGACCAGACGGGAGCGGTAGTACCAGGAGCGCAGATCACGCTCACGGATCCGGCGACCGGGTTCACCAGCAGTACGGTGTCCGGAGCTACTGGACTGTACGTGATCAACGGTCTGAATCCCGCAGCCTACAACCTGAAAGTAACGGCCAAGGGTTTCCAGTCGTTTGCACAGACGGGCATCGTGGTGAACGTTTCGGCGACAGTGCGCACCGACGTGAAGTTGACGGTGGGCGCGGAGAGCCAGACAGTCACAGTGGAAGCCGACGCTCTGCAGGTGCAAACCGATTCCAACGTTGTGAGTACGCTGATCAGCTCGGAACAAATCAGTGAAATCGCGACAGAAAACCGCAACTTTGCGGCATTGGCGGCGCTCGGCCTCGGTGTCAGCTCGCTTCTGCCGGATAACAACACACCGATGGCGGGCGCGGGCGGCAGCAGCTTCAGCATCAGCGCTAACGGCCTTCGGCAGAGCCATAACATCTGGCTCATTGACGGCGGCGAATCGGATGACCGTGGCGGCGCTGGCGGCATGTCCCTTATGCCTGCGCAGGACGCCATCGCCGAATTCAACATGCTGACCTCCAACTATCCGCCGGACTACGGTATTTCCTCTGGCGCGACGTTCAGTCTCTCGCTCAAGAGCGGCACCCAGAAATTCCATGGCGAAGCCTACGAATACAACCGTAATACCGCTTACGATGCGAACGATTTCTTCAACCAGTTCAACGGCGCCAATAACCCCCGCCAGGTGGTGCACTACAACATCTACGGGTTTAATATTGGCGGTCCACTTTTCATACCCAAGGTCTACAACCGCGATCGGCAAAAGACCTTCTTCTTCTGGAACGAAGAGTGGCGCAAGCTCAACCAGGGCTCTTCTCCGAACACCCAGAACACGCTGCCGACGTCCGACATTCCGACGCCAGGACAAGACCTCGTGTACACTCCGCCCGCCTTTGCCAACCACGATTTAGCCGGTGGAGCGGTCGGCGGCATCGTAGTGCCGGAAGTGGTGTCTGATCCAGCCTTCATGGCAAAACTGAAGGGTCTGGGCCTCACTCCGGGACAGCCGTTTCCGAACAACACGATTCCGCATCAATTGTTCGATGCGAACATGGTTGCGTACCTCAACCACGGCATCCTGCCGAAGCCGTCGACAGCGTCGGGGCAGTCGGTGGAAAGCGTTCCCGCGCCGATCAAGATTCGCAACGACATCGTGCGCATCGATCACAAGATCAACGACAAGTGGCAGTTGCTGGGCCACTGGATGTACGAGCATGACCAACTCGATAATCCACAGACGTTTCTGGGTTGGGATTGGTCAAGCTACCGGACAATCACGAGTTCGGAAATCACTCCATCCAAGAGTGCGGCCCTCAAGCTGAGCGGAACGCTCTCGCCCAGCCTGCTGCTCGAAGTCAGCATGAACTACGACGGCAACACCATTGACATCGACAACAGTCCGAATTCAAATACTCCGTCGGGCTGGAGTGCCGGCCATTTCTTCGACAACGGCAGAACCGGCGAGCTTCCGAGCATGTCTGGCTTCGGCGGCCCATACGGTACCGGTGAGCAGATGGGATCGGCTCCCTGGCACAACGCTGCAGAGGACTATGAGCCTAAGGTGGACCTTTCCTACACCGTGGGCAAACATGCGATGAAGTTCGGCTTCAGCTACAACCGCTACACCAAGAACCAGCAACTCTTTGGCAGCGCCAATGGCCAATACAGCCTTGGCGGCGACTCCAACGGACACCAATTCACGAGCAACCAGTCTGAAGCGCGCTGCCAGGCGACTCCTGCTCCAGCAGGCTGCGTTACTGGCGACGGCATCATGGACGGGCTACTCGGCCTGGTGCAAAACTACCAGCAGCAGAATGGGCAACCGATCCGCCACTATGTGAACCAGACGCCCTCGGTCTATGCCATGGATAACTGGCATGTGACACCGCGTCTATCACTGCAACTCGGGCTCCGTTACGACGCATTGCCGCAGGCGTGGGAACGGGACAACTACGTCGGCAACTTCAATCCGGCGCACTACAGTGAAGCGGAAGCGGTGTTCTGGAATCCCGACCACTCGATGAATTCGAGCGGGGCAGGCTTCCAACAAATCACCAGTGCACAATCCGGAGAACCTGGCCCCACGACGCCCTACTATCTGAACGGCATGGATCTAGCCGGGGTGGGTGGAACGCCAAGGTCACTGGTCACCAATCGTTATGGGACCCTTCAGCCTCGCGTCGGATTTTCTGAAGACGTGTTCGGGAACGGCAAGACCGTTCTTCGCGGCGGCTTCGGAACTTTCTTCGAGCGCCTGCAGGGGAACCTGATCTATAACAACGCTACCAATACGCCGTTTGCATTTTCACCAACGGCTCAACAGGTATATCTGTCCGACCCGCACACCAGCTTGCTGAACGGCTCAACGGCAGCCACTCCGTTCTTCGACAGCAGTGAGTACAACATGGCCACGAACTTCCCGGATCCGGCAGTTGCCATGTACAGCCTTGGCATCCAGCACGAATTGGCCCCTTCCGTGGTCGCGGTGGTCCAGTACGTGGGTAACCTGGCCTGGCACCAGGAACAATATGTGGACATGAACAACTTCCCGCTCACAACCGATTTGGCGGTTCGAGCCAAGGGTGGAAGTGTGAGCAGCTACGTCAACGCCAATGGCCAGACGGTGACTCTGCCGTCACAAGGTCAAGGGAACACGGCCAATAACTCTGAATCGTTCCGCACATACCAGGGATACGGCCAGATCACCAGCATGTCCAACAACACCAACGGCAACTATAACGGCCTGCAAGCCGGCGTTCGGCTGCAGAACAAGTGGGGCCTGAGCGGCGAACTCGATTACACCTACTCGCACGAGATCGACATCCAGAGCGGCGACAACGCCTGCTGCACCAGCAATCCCTGGAGGATCAAGTACGACAGAGGGTCGGGGAGCTACGACCGGCGTCACATGCTCAACGCCAACTATGTTTACAAGTTGCCGTTCTTCAGCCACTCCCAGGGTCTGGTCAAGTCTATTGCCGGCGGCTGGGAACTCGCGGGTACGTTTATCGATGAGACAGGCGTTCCGGTTGTGACGTCGTTCGGTAGCTTTGGCGACACGATCGGGCTGGGCGGCGGCTACACGAACCGTCCCAACATCAGCGGTAAGATGACGTACCACAAGAATGTCAAAGGCTGGTTCGACACCACCAAGTTCTCCTACCCGACACCGTCGTGGGAAGGTGGACAGAACCTTGGCTTTGGCAACGCGGGCAAAGACGCTGTTGTGGGTCCAGGCCGCGTGAACTTCACGACCTCGCTCTACAAATCGTTTTCGATGACCGAGCGGGCACATTTCGAACTTCGCTTCGAATCGTTCAATACCTTCAACCACACAGAGTTCAGCGGGATCAATACGGGGTACCAGGGCTCTCCGACGGCCGGGAACTTCGGCTGGGTGAACAGCGACTGGGGTCCGCGTACTCTTGAACTCGGCGGCAAGTTCGTGTTCTAAACCTAAAACCCTTCAACCTGGAGCGCGGCCACTATGGCCGCGCTCCTTTTTGTTCTATCCGACGGGCGCTTGCGTGGGGCTTGGTGCCAGGGTCAAAATGGAATCATCATGAGCGCAAAGCGCCTCGCGTGCCTTGTCTTCTGCGTGTTTCTATCCACTTCCTGGAGTCAGCCCCAAAGCCCGAAGCGCGGCGGCGCGCCAACTCTTCTACGGCAGAAGGCGCTCTTACTTGAGACGCAGGGCAGAACTACCGAGGCCGAGCAAGCCTGGCATGCATTTCTCCAGGCCGATCCAGGCAGCGCGGAAGCATATGCCCATCTCGGGCTGCTGGCATCACGTGCCGAGGACTATGAAAAGGCGATTCCCCTCTATCGGAAGTCTCTGAGACTCGACTCCCGGGTTTCGGGCGTGCGAATGAATCTTGGGCTCGCTCTTTTCAAGAGCGAGCATCTTCGGGAAGCAATTCAGCAATTCTCTCAGTTGCTAAAGTCGCCGGCCACTCCGCAAAGCGACAAAATGCGATTAGAAACCCTGATCGGCATGGCTCATTATGGGTTGGGCGAGTACGCCGAGTCGGTTCCCTTCCTGAAAGATGCGGCGGCGGCCGATCAAAGGAACCTGACGATACGCTTGATCCTGGCACACAGTTGTCTTTGGTCGAAGCAGAACCAGTGCGTACTTGACACCTACAAAGAGATTTTATCGATCGATCCTCAGTCTGCGGAGGCCGACATGCTGGCCGGTGAGGCCCTGGATGAGATGAAGAACAGCCAGGGCGCGCTGGAGCAGTTCCGCGCCGCCGAGAAGGCCAATCCGAAGGAGCCGGATGTACATTTTGGGACGGGTTACCTGTTGTGGCGGTCAAAGCAATACCCCGAAGCAGCGGCGGAGTTTCAGCTTGAGCTCAAGAATAATCCGCAACACGCGCAATCGATGCTGTATCTCGGGGATGTCATGCTGCAGCTGAACAAACCAGAGGAGGCCAGGCGCTATCTGGAGAAGGCGCTTGCGGACGATTCATCGGGGCTCGCGAATCTCGATCTTGGCATCATTGATGCCGACGCGGGGCGAACGAGCGATGCGCTGCGAGAACTGCAACTCTCGGAAAAGCAGCAGCCGAACGAGGTAAACGTGCATTGGCGCCTGGGCCGTCTCTATCGCGCGATGGGGCGCAAGGAGGATGCAAGAGGCGAATTTGAGGCGGCTAACAAACTGAATAAGGCCGCGGATGAGGACCTCATCAAAAAGATGGATGATGGACGTCAACATCCGCCACGTAGCGCAGCAGATCCGTCTACGCCCCAACACTGAGCAGGGTGCCGGAAGCCGCCCGATTCGCACGGAAGGATTTCTGCACGATGGGACGCTTATGTTTCGTTCGTCCAAGGGCGCGATGCTTGGATGATCGGGCGTCTGTTGCCCGTTTGAGCAGAGCCGGTGGACAGAGGGAATCCTGAAGCCGACCGAGTTATCTCGCTTTGACGTGCGGTTCGGGCAATGAAGGCTTGACGGCTCGCGCCAACAGTTCCGCCAATGCCCTCTCGGGGCATACGTGCCGAGCTTCCAGCGATGCCAATTCCTCAATCGACTCCACGGCCGAAACCACGGTCATGAAGCAATAGAGACACCGCGTATTGTAGGTTCCATTTTCATTTTGAGTGCGATTGTACATAAGCTCCTCGCATGAGTGACGTTCCCTGGGCGAAGACGAGTATTCCGATGCTAGGCCGAATTGGACAGAAAGCGGCGTGACCGCCGTCACGGGCAGATGTTCACGGAGCGGAAAGCGGGGAGGCGTGCGGAAAGCGAAAGGGGCCCCCGTCGGTGATGACGGGAGCCCCTGGTTCGTTGTACGGCGCAGAGCGAAAGCTGCGCACCGACTCTGCAACAAGTGCTATTTCATATTTCCGTTGCTATCCATGGTGATGCCGCCGGGGCCTTTATCTTTCTTCTGCTCGTTCTCCTTGCGGGTGCCGAGGGCCTTACTCATCCAGGTCTTGGCCTGGGCGACGTCGTCCTTGACGGTGGCGGGATCCTGATAGTCCACGTCTGCCTTGCGGCGATAGAGCAGGTTGAGGTAGGCCATGGCATCGTCGTAGTTGGGGCGGTTGGCCACTGCCTGATGGAGATACTGAAGGCCTTCGGCCACGAGCGGATCGTTTTCTTCCTTGATCTGCTGCAGGACCTTTTTGGGTGCCTTGGTGTTGCCTTCGCCATCGTCGTTTAGGCCGGCGGGGGCAAGCGCCTTGAGGACGTTTTCATGCGCCTTTGTCCAGTCGATGACGCCGATGGTATAGGCGGCCTCAGGATCCTTGGGATCGACGGCGAGAACCTTCTTCTGCCATTCCTTGGCATCGTCGAGTTTTTTGAGGTTCAGGTAGATGGCAGCGATGTTCTTGAGGCTGTTGACGTCGTTGGGGTCCTTGGCAAGGACCTCCTTGAACATGTCGATGGCCTGCTGTGCGTTTTTCAGGTTTTCAGGAGTATCGAGTCCGGGAACGACGTTCTGGGCCAGAGCCGTAGCAAGATAGCTCTTGGCCATGGGGAGCGTCGGATCGAGTTCGGTCGCCTTCTGGAAGTGCCCGATTGCTTCCTCGTATCGGGCGCTCTTGTAGGCGTCGACGCCCTTGTTCAGTTGATCGCGAGCGGCAAGGCGGTTGCACCCGCTCATGGAAAGCACCATGCCGCCCAAGGCAACCGCGAGAGCAATCATTCGTGCGGGTTGATTCATGTCCTTTTATCCTTCTCCTTCAGGTCGTGCCTCTCTACCTTGCGCGCCTGTAACTTGTGGCTGCCGCCGCCGTATTCCGCGGCGGTGGCGAGTCGCCAGGGGCCTGGACGGCGTTACTTTCCGAAACCAGGGTGAAAGTGAATTGTACTCCTGTCGCAGCGAAGATTGCGTGTGGGCAGCAGGGAGCCGGCGGTTGAAAGCATGCCGGTTCCTAACGTACCTGTGCGATCTTCGGAGTGATCAGGCCGACACGCTCAATGCCCGCGGCATGGGCGATGTCAATGGCCTCGGCGATCTGGGTAAAGGCCAGCCGATCATCCCCCTTCACAAAGAGCACGCGCCGGGCCCGGTTGGCGAAGATGGCTGCCAGCCGAGCGGGTAAATCCTGCCGTGAAACGGACTGCTGGTTAATCCTGAAATCCGCTGTCCCGCTGGGTGCGTTGAGCACTTCGAGGACAATGGGATTTTCAGGTATGAGATCGGCGTACGGCGCAGGTTTTGGCGCCAAAGCAGACTCGCCTTTCGAGGTTACGGGAATGATGACCATAAAGATGATGAGCAGGACCAGGAGGACATCGATCATCGGAGTCACGTTGATGTCCGACTGCATGGATCGGTGACCTGAGTGGTTCATCGTCATGGTGCACTCCCTTCTCCCGAATGGGGACTCGCTAACCGGCACCAAGCCGTGTTACTGGCCAGCCTGAATCTTAGGCGTCATGATGCCGATGTGATCCACATTGGCCGAGTGAGCGATGTCGATGACGTCAGCGATGGCGGCGAAATTGACATCGTCATCGCCCCTGACGAACATAACGCGCTCAGCGCGGTTGGCGTAAATCTCAGTGAGTTTGGCCAGTAGATCCCGGTGGTTCACCTCGGTCTCGTTAATCTTGTAGGTCAGGTTGGCCCCGCCCTTGCCGAATACCTGCACAACGATGGTGCGGTCGTTCGGCTGCTGCTGCTGGGGGTTCTTGGGAGGCTGAGGAACCAGCGCGTCAAGACCCTTGGGCGTGACCGGGACGATGACCATGAATATGATGAGCAGCACCAGCAGAATATCGATCATCGGGGTGACGTTGATGTCACCCATCGCGCCGCCGCCGCTTCCGGTTGTCATTGCCATGGCTTAGAACTCCTGGATTGTTCGAATTCGTTGAGACGGTATGCCAGCGGTTATTCGCCGCCGGCGGTGGGTGTACCCGCCTCGCGTTTCTGAGTGAGCAGGCCCACTTCTTCGACGCCGGCAGTGCGCACGGCATCAATGGCGTCCTCTACGGCGCGGAACTGGGCACGGGCATCGGCGCGGACAAAGATGGTCTTGCCCGGCTTGTCAGAGAGTTTGTCGCGCACCTTGTTGCCGAGTTCGCTGGTGGCGATGCGATCCTGGCCGAGATACACGCTGCCGTCGCGGGTGATGGCGACGACGATCGCGTCTTCCTTGTCGGCATCGGGCATGGAGGTGGGATTGTCCACCTTGGCCATATCGACCTGCACCTTGTTCTGGAGCATGGGCGTGATGACCATGAAGATGATCAGCAGCACCAGCATCACGTCGACCATGGGGGTGACGTTGATGTTGGAGTTGATCTTCGCGCCTTCGTTTCTAACTGCTACTGCCATAGTCTGGCTCCGTACTGAAGAATTTTCTTCCGGAGGGTATCCGGCTTACCGATCTGTGGCACGGCGGAATGGGAACTCGCGGGGCGGGAGAGACTTGCGGCTCTCCCGCCCGAAAGAACGATTCCGCTCAAGCTGCAGCCTTGGGCTTAACGCTTGTGGCTTTGCTTGATGAAGTAGTCGATCAGCTCGGACGATGAGTTATCCATCTCGACGTCGAATGCTTCAACGCGGCCAGTGAAGTAGTTGAAGGCCATGACGGCGGGAATGGCGACGAGCAAGCCGAACGCCGTGGTCACGAGGGCTTCAGAAATACCGCCGGCGACCGCGCCGATACCCGAAGTCTTCTGGGTCGCGATCTGCTGGAAGGCGTTCAGGATGCCGACGACGGTGCCGAACAGGCCGACGAACGGAGCCGTGGCGCCGATGGTGGCAAGCACCGAGAGGCCCCTCTTCAGCTTGGCATGGACGATGGCCTCGGCACGTTCGAGGGCGCGCTGCGAGCTCTCAATCGTCTCTTCGGTTGCCATGCCTGAGGAGACACGGAACTCCTGCAAGCCAGCGGTGACGACTTCCGCCAGGTGCGACTTCTTGTTGCGGTCGGCGATCTTGATGGCTTCCTCGAGCTTGCTGTCTTTCAGCGCGCCGGCCACCTTGGGGGCAAACTCGCGAGACTGCTTGCGGGCCGCCGAGAAGTACAGGTAGCGGTCGATCATGACGGCGAGCGACCAGATGGACTCGATGAAGAGAAGAATAGCCACGGCCTTGGCCAGCCATCCCATGTGGTTCCAAAGGCCCATGGGGCTGAAGCTGACCGTCTGATCCTCCTGGAATAAAGCCAGGGTGTGGACCGTGTGCGATGCAAAGTGTGCGAGCTGAGCGAGAATCACTGAATCGTTCCTCCTAAGGAGTTTGCTTGTGAACTACGGCTGAAACTACAGTTGCGTGAGCATTCTTCGAGCAACTGCAGACCGGGGAGGCACATGGGCCGGCGGTCATGCGGACAAACCAGCCCGAACTGCTACCCCCAAATTTTCCGGAAAGTTGCTATTGGGAATGCGGCCCGCGGACGGTCCGCATCCAGGTCCAAACGAAATGGCCCTTTTACTTGGATGGGCAAAAGGGCCGACGCGTTCTCATCCGCCCAGGCTGAAGATCACGTTTATAGTGGTCTCCACCTCGACGGGCTCATTGTTCAGCAGGTAAGGCCTGTAGCGCCACTGCCGGACGGCGTCGAGGGCTGCCTGCTGCAACATGGCCGGTCCGCTGATCACCTTGAGGTTTTCAATGGAACCGGTTTTGGAAATCTGGGCCTGCAGGACAACGGTTCCCGAGACGCGCGCCGCCTTGGCGATGGGCGGATACTGCGGGGTCACCTTCTGCAGCAACATACCTACGGCAACGCCGGCAGAAATGTTGACCTTCTTGGGCGCTTCCGCCTTCACCTTGGGAGCCGGGGTGCCGGCGAACAGGCCGCCGATTACGCCGCCCGCGCTACCGCCGAGGCCTTCCATTCCGGCCACGCCGAAGCTGGACGGCGGAGCTTCTTTCTCCGCTACGTTCTTGATGTCCTTAGGGATCTTGGTGGGGGCGACGAGCTGGTTGTTCATCATCTCGGACTGAACGTGGACTACGTGCACCGGAGCAGCCGGAGGTGGTGGCGGAGGCGGCGGCGGGGGCGGCGGGGGTGCGACCAGCAGAGTGGTCATCATGGCCTTGGGCAACGCCTCAGGGTAGATCAGCGGGATCAGGATCAGCAGGAGGAGGATCGAGCCGTTGATGATAAACGTCACGATCATCCAGTATTTGCTTTTGCTCTTGATCTTTCCGCCGGATTCAAATGTGGAATCTTCAAACATGGCCAGCCTCGAATTCGGGTGTTGGTTACCTCTTACTTAGACACCGGGCGCGCGCGTAATGTTCCCGGGGCCGGACTGCCTCTTACGAGCGCGCTCCCACCTATAACAGATGCACGCGGAGTCGTGCAAAGGCCTGCTGCAGAGTTGGTGCAAACCCACCTGTGATTCGGATTACGAACGGGCCCGCTTGGCCGCGGGGAGAACGACGGCTTTCCCTTTGGTTCCCCGCCACTGCTGCCATGCCACCAGCATGGGAGCCGCGACGGCAATGGATGAATAAGTTCCGATGAGAATACCGATTACCAGCGCGAAGGAAAAGCCGCGGAGCACCTGGCCACCGAAGATGTACAGCGAAAGAACGGTCAGGAAGGTCAGCCCCGAAGTGAGAACGGTCCGGCTCAGGGTCTGGTTGATGCTTCGGTTCACCACATCGGGCAGAGACTCGCGCCGGCTGAGGCGCAGATTTTCGCGGATGCGGTCGAAGACCACGATGGTGTCGTTCATGGAGTAACCGACCAGGGTGAGGATGGCGGCGATGACGGTCAGGCTGATTTCCCGGCCGGTCAAGGCGAAGAATCCCACGGTGATCAGGGTGTCATGGAAGCAGGCCACGACGGCGGCGATGCCGTAAATGAGCTGGAATCGGAACCAGAGATACACCAGCATCCCCAGCAGCGAGTAGAGCGTCGCCATGGCGGCTTTGGTCTGGAGCTGCTCGCCGACCGTCGGGCCGACGACGTCGACCTTTACGCCTTTGGCCGGATCGAAGGGATTGTTGTAGTACTTTTGCAGGGTTTCAATGACTTCCTGGCGGCCCACGTCGAGGTTGGACTCATTCTTCTGCTCGGGCAGGCTGATGAGCACCTCGTTGCGGTTAATGTCGCCGCCGAAGGGCTGGATCTTGGCGTCGTGAATGCCGGCCTTATCCACCGCCTGGCGGATGGCGCCGATGTCGGGACGATTCTGAAACGCGATCTGGACCTCGGTGCCGCCGCGGAAGTCAACCCCGAGCGGAACCGGGCTGTGCATCCCGTTGACGGTGTGCACCCAGTTGTAGCTCATCTTGGCGATGCCGGCGATGCTGAAGATTAAGCTGAAGGCGAGGAAGTACCACTTTTTGCCCAGCCAATCGATGTTTACCTGATGAAAGAATTCCACTTGTTTTCTCCGAGCTTCCAGCTTCTAGCCTCTAGCTCCTAGCTGCGGAGTCGATTCAACGACTCCCTAGTTCTTATGGCATTGCTGCCGTCTGGCCCACGAACAAGCTAGAAGCTAGCAGCTAGAGGCTAAAAACTGCCTCTCTAAATCGACACCAGTTGTCCGGGCTTCATCTTGTTCAGGTGCGCGTCGAAGATGGTGCGCGAGACGAAGACGGCGGTGAACAGGTTTGCCAGCAGACCGAAAGTCAGGGTGGTGGCGAAGCCTTTTACCGGACCGGTTCCAAACATGAACAGGATGGCCGCCGAGACGATGGTGGTCACGTGCGTGTCGACGATGGTAATCCAGGCGTGGGCAAAGCCCTGGTCGACCGCGGCGGAAGCGGTCTTTCCGGCGCGCATTTCTTCGCGGATACGCTCGAAGATCAGGACGTTTGAATCGACACCCATACCGATGGTGAGGATGACGCCGGCGATGCCCGGCAGGGTGAGCGTGGCCCCGACGCCGCCCATGAAGCCGAGCAGAATGACGAGGTTCAGGACCAGCGCCACGTCGGCATTGATCCCCGCTCCGCGGTAGTACACCAGCATGAAGGCGATGACAACGAGAAAGCCCGCGATCGCGGCGGTGATGCCTTCGTGGATGGAGTCCGCACCGAGCGAGGCGCCCACGGTGCGCTGTTCGAGATAAGTGAGCGAAGCCGGCAGAGCGCCGGTGCGCAGAAGCTTGGAGAGCGAGGCGACTTCGTCTTCGCTGAATGACCCTTCAATTTCGCCCTGGTCGCGGATGGGGCCCTTTATGCTGGCCACCTCACGGACGCTTCCACCCATCACCACAGCCATATAGTTGCCCACGTTGGCCTTGGTGTAGTCGAAGAACTTCTCACCCGCCTCGTTGGTCAGGGTGAAACGGACCATGCGCTGGCCCGTATCGGGATTGGTGGCTGGGTCCGCAGAACGGAAGTCGCTGCCCGAGACGACGGCGAGGCGCTGCAGCACATAGTACTGGTCGCCACCGCCGCGGTTGCCGATGTCGCCGGAGAAAGGCAGGATTTCATCTTCCGGCGGGAGAGATCCCCCCACGCTCTGAAGTGCAGCCTGCTCGCTGGAGAAGGGTCCGCCGGGCAGCACGGGATGGATTTCAAGGCGTGCGGTGGACTGGATGATGCTCTTGACCCGGTCGAGGTCGGAGATGCCGGGTAGTTCCACCAGGATCTGATTGGCCCCCAGGTTGTACTCCTGGATGACGGGCTCACTGACGCCGAGCGAGTCGACACGGTCGCGGATGGTCTCGATAGCCTGGGTCACCGTGCGCTGCTCCCGGTCGCGCACCGCGTTGGGCTTCATGGTGAGCGTGTAGGAACCGTTGGCGCCCGGATTGACGTCGTACTCATTGGAGAATTTGCTGTCGAACAGCGAACTTGCAGTGCTCGAGTTGACGGGCGGAATTCCGTCTACCTCAACGATCGCCGGATTGTTCGGATTCGGCTTGATTACCCGGCTGAAGGGCACATTGGCCTTCTTGAGCTCCTGCTGGAGGCTCGCCACGGTGCTATCCGTCTCGGTGTTGATCGCGTCCTGCACCTGCACCTGGAGGATGAGGTGCGCGCCTCCCTGGAGATCGAGGCCGAGGTGGATCCGGTTCGTGATGGCCTGTTTGATCGCCTGACCGCCTAGCCCGTGGGGAATGCCGAAAATGCCATAAAGGCAAACCAGGAGCACAGCGACAATCAGCGCGACTCTACCTTCGAGATTCTTCTTCATGGTTCCACTTCTCTGTTCGAACAAGGTTGAGCGCCGGAGCGCTCCCGATCTAAAAAAGCTTGCGCGTGCGGCAGGGACCGGCTATGAGCCGGCGGTGTCCTGCGTGGTGACGGAGGCAATGGCGCTTTTACTGACTTCCATCTTTACTCCGTCCGGAGCCACCCGGATGATGACGACGTCGTCCTTGATGGAGAGGATGATGCCGCGGATTCCGCCGGCCGTGGTGATGCGGTCGCCGCTCTTGATGCTGGAGAGCATGCTCTGCCACTGCTTCTGCCGCTTCTGCTGGGGGCGGATCATGACCAGGTAAAGGACGGGGATCAATAACAAGGGCAAAAGCATCGTAATGCTGCTGCCACCGGCGGGCTGACCCGCGAAGATTGCCAAACTAATTGCCACACTCATCCTTTGCCGCCGGGTGCCGCTTTGCCGCAGGCGCCGCAGCCTGGAACACACAACGGGCCGCGACCCGGCACTTGCACTGAATTTGTCTCCGGGAACGGCTCTCACCCGCGGAACGGGTCAGACGCGGGAACCAGGGTTGGCCGCGCGCGCTTTTCGGCCGCGCTTGCGCCCGCACCCTTTCACCGACAGTTTCCTGTTCGACACAGCTTTCCGCCCGGGGAGACCACCAGCAAAACCCGCGGCTCTTCCGCGCTAGTAACGGACCAATCCCCGAAAAGAATGCCTGACAAGATAAGAAACGCGGAGCCCGGGGCGTGTCAAGACGGGATGACGGCGAAGCGAGCGCAGAATCGGGGGAAACAGCAGCTTTCAGCCGTGAGGCGTCAGCCCTCAGCTTAGCTCTTTGGGCTAATCCTGCTTTGTTTTGGCTGCGTCGGCATCGTCGGTCGAGTCTTCGATCAGCACCGCGGAGCTGGGCACCAGTTCGAAGCTGAGGGCGTCTTTGCCGGCAGGATGGAACGTGACACGGAGCGGCTCGCGCTGCCACTCGGGTGGAGCGCAGGAGGCGTGCGCGCCGGCATCGTCCTTCAAGGAATCGAGTTTTTTGGAAAGGACCGGCTTGCGGGCGGACAATTGCGCCACCACGGCGTATAGACTTTTGCCGCTGGGAGTGAGGCCGCAATAGGCGGCATAGTCGCGGAACCACGTGACCTGGCTTACGGCGGGATCGTAGTCGGGAAGCTTGACTGCGGTGACGTGACCGGTGGCGCGGTCGACCAGCAGCCACGGACCGCGCTGCCATACCCAGGGACTGGCAGGCGCGACCGGCTTCTCGCCCGGGAGTTCGTCGTTGATGCGCAGAGCCCGGCGCACCACGAAGCTGCGATCGGTTTACGTTGTGGGGATCGCCTGTAGTCCAATCCTTGACGGAGCCATCTACCACCAGAGGCCGGACTTTGAGCAAGTTTTCTCCGGGAGCTGCGCCGGCTGGGTCGCCTGATTTGGAGTATGGAACTTTCTTGGTGGCGCCGAGCGCGGCGGTGTGGACTTTGCGCGGAGCGGCAAGGAGGGGCAGCGCAATGGATGCGCCGAGAACGAGGCAGAAAACGGGGACCACGCGCATGGCGAGCGGACTCCTTCTCGACCTCTCTGCGGGAAAGGCAATATGTACTACAGATTGCGCTCCACGCGCAATCTTCTAGAGCACTGCTCCTTCCACGGCGCGCGCGATGCGGAAGGCTGTGCCCTCCTGAAAGCGGCTGGCGAGGATCTGCATGCCGACCGGAAGGCCGGCGGGCGTGGTTCCACAAGGGACCGAGACACCGCAGATGCCGGCGAGGCTGGCGGTGACGGTGTAAATATCGGCCAGGTACATGGAGAGCGGGTCGCCGGTCTTCTCGCCGAGTTTGAAAGCGGGAACGGGCGAGGTGGGCGTCACGATGACATCTACATCGGCGAAGGCGCGCAGGAACTCCTCGGCAAGGATGCGGCGGACCTGCTGCGCCTTACCGTAGTAGGCATCATAGTAGCCGGCGGAAAGTGCGTAAGTGCCGAGCAGGATGCGGCGCTTGACCTCGGCGCCGAAGCCTTCTTCGCGCGAGTTGCGGTACATGGCGCTCAGCGTGTCAGAGGAGTTGGAGCGGTAGCCGTAGCGCACGCCATCGAACCGGGCGAGATTGGCGCTCGCCTCGGCCGTCGCAATGAGGTAATAGACCGGCACCGCGTATCTGGTGTGCGGCAGCGAGAGGGGCTTGATGGTGCAGCCGGCGGCACGGAGGGCGTCGATTCCCTTCTCGATCTGCGCGCGAACGTCGGGATCGAGACCCTCGGCGAAGTATTCGGCGGGCACTCCGATGCGCAGGCCTTCGGCAGGCTGGTCGGATACCGCGGCGTAATCGGGCACAGGCTGCTCGGAACTGGTGGCGTCCTTTGGGTCGTATCCGGCGATCACAGCCAGCATTGTGGCTGCATCGCGGACGTTGGCGGCGAAGGGGCCGATGCGATCGAGCGACGAAGCGAAGGCGATAAGGCCATAACGCGAGACGCGTCCCCAGGTGGGCAGCACGCCGACGACACCGCAAAAGCTCGCCGGCTGGCGGATGGAGCCGCCTGTGTCGGTGCCCAGCGTGGCCACCGCCATGTTGGCCGCCACGGCAGCCGCAGAGCCGCCGCTGGAGCCGCCGGGCACGCGCTCGGGATCGACGGGATTGCGCACGGGGCCGTAGGCCGAATTCTCGTTCGACGAACCCATGGCGAATGCATCGCAGTTGGTCTTGCCAAGCAGGACGGCGCCGGCATTCTCAAGACGGGCAACCGCTGTGCAGTCGTAAGGCGGACGATACCCTTCAAGAATTTTTGAGCCGGCGGTGGCTGGAGCGCCGCGCATCACGAGCACGTCTTTGATGCCAACCGGGATTCCCGCAAGAGGGGGCAGCGGATCGCCTTTGGACGCGAGCGCGTCGATGCGGGAGGCCTGCTCGACGGCACGATCCTTCGAGAGGGCCAGGTACACGTTCAGGCGCGGGTTCACAGCGGCGATGCGGTCGTAGTAGGAGGCGGCGAGGTCCGCAGCTTTGGTGCGGCCTGACTCCAACTCGGACCGCAGCTCGGCGAGTGATTTCGGCTTCTCGGCAAATGTCTCGGTAGTGGGCATCAGGTGAGTTCGCAGATCACGGTTCGTAGGTCACAGTTCACAGTTCGCAGCTATGAGCGCTCAATCACTTTGGGCACTTTGAAGAAGGCGCCGTCCGTTTCCGGGGCTTGGGACATCACGGCGGAACGATCGAGTGAGGGCCGGATGCAGTCGGGGCGCAGATCGCCCGTGCCACCGGCCAGCTCGGTGACCTGCGCCAACGGAGCTACGCCGGAGGTGTCGAGCTGGTTGAGCTCGGCCACATAATCGAGGATCGCGTTCAGATCCGAGACCATGCGCGGCTTTTCGTCGGGCGCGAGCTCCAGATTCGCCAGTTCCGCAACACGTTCGACTTCTTCAACCGTGACCCTGGCCGGCATGGTTTCCGCTCCGTTGTGAATGGACTCGACCCGAACCTCAAGTATATCGGGCGGGACGCGACACCCCGGTTAATCCACGACGAGAGTCAGGTTCAACGTATGGTTCACTCCTCCAGAGGAGATTTGCAGCGGAATGGTATAGGTGCCGGGCGCAACGTTGTGCGGGGCTAGAGCCGGTGGCGTGCAGCCGCCTCCGCCACCCGCGCCGGAGCAGCCCGGAAGGCATGCAAACACCGCCGCCGCAACCATGAGCCGCAACATGCCGCGACGCGGTCTGAGTGCGAACGGAAGGAGCAACACCCCGCATGCGAGTGAAACGGGAAGCGCCGGGAAGTTAGACGAAGGGCGAACCAGCGACGCGGAGGCCTGCGAGGTGGTGATGCTCACCTTCTCAGTTCCCGAGGAGTTTGCCACGACGGTGAGGCTTGAAGGACTGAACACGCACGCGGCGTATTGCGGGAGCGAGTTGCATTGGAACGTGAAAGTGCCTGAAGACCCAGCCGCCGGAGTCACAGTGAGAACGTAGTTCGCAGTCTGGCCGCTCGCCACAGTTTGTGAGTTGGAACCAGAAGCTGCCGGGGTGAAATCGAATCCGCTGCCGGAGAGCGGAACCGTTGCAGCGGCAGCCATGGCGGACGACGCGATGCTCAGGTTCCCCGTGGCAGCGCCGGCAGCAGAGGGCGCGAAGACGAGGTTGGCGACACAACTGGCTCCCCCGGCGAGGGACGCTCCGCACGTTGTATCGGCGATGCGAAAGCCCGCCGAAATGGTGAGGGCCAGATTGTCGAGCGCCACCGAAGCACTGACGTTGGTGAGTGTGACCGCGATGGGGCTGCTGAAGCTTCCCACCCCCGTGGTGGGGAAGGCCACTTGCTGCGGCTGCGCCTGCACGGCGGCGGCAAGGCCGCCAATGCCGGTAAGCAACACCGTGACGGCAGTCACGTTGCTTGAGGTCATGGTCACGGCGCCGGACGCATTGCCCGCCTGCATGGGGCTAAAGACAATGCCCGTGGTGCATGACGCTCCGGCCGCGAGCGAGGTTCCACACGTGTTCTGCCTCAACTCGAATGCGCCGTTGACGGCAAAGGCGAGACCGGAGGCGTCGACCTTGCCGGAGTTGGCGATGGTGACAGTCTGCGACTCGCTGGATTGTCCAATAGCGGTCTGGGCGAAGGTTAACTGCGCTGGCGTTGCCGAGAGGCCGGAATCCGATTGCCCGGTTCCGTTCAGCACGACGGTCACCGACTTGACCTGCTCGGTGGAAGAGGTGATGGTCAGCGTAGCCTGGTTTGCGCCATTCGCCGAAGGCCGGAATGTGACCTGGGCCGTGCAACTGCTGCCTTTGGCCAATGTGGCGCCGCAGGTGGTCGCGGCGAGGGCGAAGCTACCCGCACCCGTGCCCGTGATCTGAAAACCGACGTTGACCATGGCAGCGCCGCCCGAGTTGGTGATATTCAGCGTTTGTGGCGCGCTGGCAGCCTGCACCGGCTGCGGGGCGAAGCTCAGGCTGGTGGGATCGACGGTGAATGCGGGCGGTAGCAGTCCAATGCCGGTGAGCGGAACGGTCTGCGTGCGTATGATGTCGGCGACCGTGAGCGTGCCGGATTCGCTGCCCGCTTTCGAGGCCAGGTAGGTGATATTGATGGAGCAGTATGCGCCGGCAGCGACCTGCGTGGTGCAGTTGTTCGTCTGCTGAAAGGGCCCGCTGACCGAGATAGCGACAGAGGTGAGGGGATTGCCTCCGCCATTGCTGAGCGTGACCGGCTGCGCCGCCGAGGTGGCCCCGATAATGGTTCCCGCAAACGTGAGGGATGCAGGAGAGAGAGCGTCGTCCGCCAAGGCAGTACCGGTGCCGGAAAGCTGTACGGTCTGCGTTCCTGCCGAATCAACCAGTGTGAGCGCGCCGCTGGCCTGGCCCACAGAGGTCGGGCTGAAGGCGAGCCGGATGGCGCAGTCACTCTTGGCCGCAAGTGACGTCGTCCCGCAGGCGTTGGTCACGATCGCAAACGGCCCGGTGATGGTAAGGCTGGTGACGGGAACGGCCGCATTGTTATCGTTTTCTACGGTCACCTGCTCGCTGTCGGAGGTCTGGCCTTTCGCTACGCTGCCGAAGTTGATAGACGCGGGTTGAATGTTGACGGGGGGCGGCGGAGTCCCCGTGCCGCTGAGCGGAACGGTGATATCCCCGTCCTTGAGATTCGCTGAAATGGTCAGATGGCCGGTGCGTGCGCCGGTCCAGGTGGGAGAGAATTTGATCTGGATGCTGCAACTGGCATTCGCGTCCACGCTCGCGCCGACGCAGTTGTCGCTCTCAGTAAAATCGTCGCTGCTGACTTCGATACTCGTGGGGAGA
>Ga0134126_10000590_pt1 | contig 46134 bp, 48 predicted proteins | sample KB31752_FD_96881 | JGI IMG/M metagenome (GOLD analysis project Ga0134126, IMG submission 96881) | Terrestrial soil microbial communities with excess Nitrogen fertilizer from Kellogg Biological Station, Michigan, USA - KB3-175-2 | ecosystem: Environmental > Terrestrial > Soil > Unclassified ...
GGCGACCGGTATCGCGTCGAGCAGTTTCTTGGTTTCATCGGCCGGCAAGCCGATGCGATTGATCGCATCGGTCGCAAGGCCTATCGAAGCCGAGATCGTCTGCGAGCCGGCATAGAGTCCCACGGCCGATCCGATGTCGTAACCGGCCAACTTTGCGCCGAGATAGGGGGCGATCAGGCAGAACACACAAACCACCGCCGCGAACAAAGCCTGCGGGAGTCCATCCTGCGCAATACCACGTACGAATTGGGGTCCAACCCCATATCCGATAGCGAACAGGAACATCAGGAAGAAGGTCGGCTTGAGCGGGCCTGTAATGGTGATACCGATCTGGCCGATGATAACGGCGGCGATCAGGGTCGCAGTAACAGCTCCAAGGCCCAGGCCTTTGTAAGTGAAGGAGCCGAAATAATAACCCAGCGCGAGTGAAAGGAAGATCGCGATTTCCGGATAGCTGCGAAGCGCCTGGAAGAACCAATGGATCATGATTTCACCCGTTTCATGCTTTGCCACGCATCGGAACGCGCCCGGTCCGGCTCGGCGCCACCGGTCGGCCGAAGAACCACTGACGAGAACCTGACGCTCAATCGACCGACATCAGGCTTGGGTTCGGCGATTGCATGTTGATCTATGTCAAATGCGTCGGCGACCTCGCGGCCGGCATCTTGCGTTTACGAAGACCGCGAGCTTCCACGGCCTGCCCCCGTTGCAAGGGCGCATTTAAAGGAGCTTGAGGTAGATCAAGGGCCTCCATCGGCATTCGATAATGCTGAACCGGGTCACGAAGACGAAGGAGCCCGATCGGGACTCCATTTCAACAGGTCGCACAGCTCAGGAGCTTAAAATGGCCGATATCCTGACTTTGAAAAAATTTGAGGCGCTGAGCCCGTTCGAGATCAAGGATGAACTGATCAATCTGGCCAAGGCCACATCGAAACGGACACAGAGCGCGTTCCTGAATGCCGGGCGAGGCAATCCGAACTGGGTGGCGACGACGCCCCGCGAAGGATTTTTCCTACTGGGGCAATTCGCCATCACCGAAAGCAAGCGGGTGATGGAGCATCCGGCGGGCGTCGGCGGCATGCCGCAAGCGAAGGGCATCGCAGACCGGTTCGAGGCCTGGCTCGCGCAGCACAGGGACCAGCCGGGCGCCAAGTTCCTTTCGCAAATGCTGCCCTTTGCGGTCAAGAAGTTCGGCTTCGAGCCAGACGGGTTCGTGCACGAGCTCGTCGATTCCATCATCGGCGACAACTATCCGGTGCCGGACCGCATGCTGGTGCATAACGAAAAAATCACGCACGAGTACCTGATGTGGGCGATGTGCGGCCAGCCGCGGCCGGCCGGCAAATTCGACATCTACGCGGTCGAGGGTGGCACGGCGGCGATGTGCTACATCTTCAAGTCGCTGAAAGCCAATCGGCTATTGCTGCCGGGCGACACCATTGCGCTGGGAACGCCGATCTTCACGCCGTACACGGAGATGACGCATCTCGAGGATTACGACCTCAAGGTGGTCCAGATCAGGGCACCGCAGGAAAACCGCTTTCAGTTCACCGACGAGGAAATCAAGAAGCTCGAGAATCCGAAAATCAAGGCATTCTTCGTGGTCAATCCCGGGAATCCTTCCGGAATGGGAATGAGCCCCGAGACGATTGCCAAACTGACCAACCTGGTCAAGACCAAGCGCCCCGATCTGATGCTGCTTACCGACGACGTTTACGGGACCTTCGTGCACGGCTTCAGGTCGCTGATGGGCGAGCTTCCGCACAACACTATCGGCGTCTACTCCTATTCAAAGTATTTTGGCTGCACGGGATGGCGGCTAGGCACCATCGCAATCCATGAAGACAATATCTTCGACAAGATGATCGCCAAACTGCCAGACGCCGCGGTGAAGGCCCTCGACAAGCGCTATGGGCCTTTGACGCTGGAGCCGCGCAAGCTTAAACTGATCGACCGCATTGTCGCCGACAGCCGCGACGTGGCGCTCAATCATACCGCGGGCCTGTCCCTGCCGCAGCAGGTGATGATGAGCCTGTTCTCGCTCGCGGAGATGATGGATGAAAAGAAGGCCTATCAGGCCGCCTGCATGGAAATCGTCCACAGACGCCTGGGAGCGCTGCTCGAGGGCCTCGGCCTCGCGGACAAGCTGAGTCCGAATCCCAACTACGACGCCTATTACGGCTTGGTCGATTTCGAGTTCTGGGCGCGGAAGAATATCGGCGATGCGGCTGTCGAGCATCTGAAGAAAAACGTCCACCCGCTTGACCTCGCATTCAAACTGGCCGAAGCCCACGGGATCGTGCTTTTGAACGGGGGCGGGTTCGACGCTCCCGAATGGTCGCTCCGCGTCTCCCTGGCCAACCTGCCGGACGATGTCTACGACGACATCGGGCGCGGCGTTCGAGCGATTGCGAGGGGATATCGCGAGGCATACGAGGCGACAACCAAAAAGGTCGGTGCCGCTACTCCCGCGTGATGCGCCTTCCGTGTCCGACCCGACGTACGCACCAGGCGGCGGCTCAGGAAATCGAGCCGCTGCCTGCGAGCTTTGAGGTGTCGCGGAAGGCGTGCTTGTCAGGCGGTCATGCAAGACGCCGGGCCATATGCCGGCCTATCATGTCGCGGACGTCCTCGCCGATATCGGGCTCTGTGATCGTGGTCGCCTTCGCGGGCCGGACCGTCGTCGGTTCGAGAAGGCTTCGAGAGGGCCCCGAGCCCGGGAGGAGGAGGGGTGGGGCGGTCTCGTCGGAGCGCCGGTCCTTTTTTGCAGGGTCCATCCGGGAGCCTGCGAAGGCCTTCGATGTTACCAGCCGTAACCGCCGTGATACGGATGACCGTAATAGATACGCGAATATCCGCTGTGTTCGTAGCCGCCGCCATAGGGAGAACAGCCTTCACGGCCATAGCTGCCTTCGTCGGCGTAGCCGTAGCCGCAATCGCTTTCAGAGACGTAGCCTTCGTCATAGCCGGGATACGATCCGTAATAGGCGCCATTGACAAGCGCGCCGCCAATCAGCGCTCCGGCCGCGACCGCGCCCCAAGGTCGATAGCCAAAGCCCAGATGAGACCAACCACCGTGTCCCCAGCCACCGTGTCCCCAGCCCCCACCGTGCCATCCACCTCGCCCGCCGCCCTAGCGTACTTGCACGGCGTCGCTACCGATGGCGGCCTTCATCGCCGCGAGATGGGTTGGTAGCGGCGCCGCTTGGGAAGTTGCCGCAGTCGCGACAGTAAGAACTGCTCCGGCGAGCAGCAGGGTCATAATGCGCATGTCGTTCTCCTTGCGCGCGGTGTAGTCCGTCTGCTCACACGGCAGGTCAATCGTGGTGTTGATCCAGATCAAGCAGGAACCGTCCCGTTCGATCGTTCGTAGTCGGACCACAAGAGGAGGTGCCATCCAGTGAGATCTTCGAATCGCGAAACGATCCGATCAATCGGCCTTTCAATCGCTTTGTTGGTTGTACTGACGTCCACCGACGGGAGATCGCAGGTGCTGACCCTGTTTCGATACGAAGATCAGGCGCAGCGCCATTGTCCCACCGATACCGTCGTTTGGCTCGATTTCAAGAAACGCAAGTTTTATCTCGGCAATCAGAAGCTTTACGGGACTGGTCTTCACGGCAGTTTCGTCTGCCGCCAGGAGGCGAGCCGCAACCTCTATCGCCGCTCGCTGCTCGGAGTACGCTAGCTAGAGCAGCGGAAGCGTGAGATGAATCACCTGCGGATCGATGCTGCGCGCCGTCCGGAAGCCGACTTTCCCGAGCACCTTGCGCATTGCCATATTGTCCGGCAGCACGTCGGCAACGAGTTCTTTGAGCCCGGCCGCCCGCGCCAGGTCCGTGAGATGCCGTGTCAGCAACGCGCCGATGCCCCGCCCTTGATAGGCGTCGATCACCACAAAAGCGACATCCGCTTGGCCTGGGCTGGTCACGACGTAGCGGCTCCCACCAACGATGGTAGGTCTGCCTTCCTCGCCGATCACCGCGACCAGCGCGACGTGATTGATAAAGTCGATGTTCATGAAGAACGCCTTTTCGTTCTCCGAGAAGCCGCGCTTGGTCACGAAGAAGCGGCGCTGCAGCGACTGCGCGCCGGTACGATCGATGGCGGCGAGCATATCGGCCTCGTCATCCGGTCGGAGGGCACGGATTTCGACCGGGTGCCCGTCACGCAAGTGCTGCCGGGCGGAATAATTCGCAGGCGTCATCGTGCTCTCCGGAGCGGGTCATTTGGCGGGCGAAATGGGCCGCATCGCGCAAGCTCTGCTTGATCTGGATCAAGTCCGGCGGCGAGCGCTTGCCAACAGGGTCCCACGACGACGGCAGGGAGGCCTGCGAGCACGATGGACGCCGGTGAGGTGCATTCGAGAATGTTCCAGCGGAGCCGATCCGGCGATCAGGTGATCCAGATCGCCATTCGCCTTGGGCTGCTGGCCTTCCTCATCTACTGGTCGTTCGTCCTGTTGCGTCCGTTCATCCCGATCCTGGTATGGGCGGCAGTGCTCGCCGTGGCGTTGAATCCCGCATTCGATTGGCTGTCGGCACGTCTCGGCCATCGACCAAGATTGGCTGCCTTCATCACGACCATAGCGATGTTGGCGGTGTTTCTAGGGCCAGCGGCCTGGCTTGGTATCGGTCTGGTCGATGGGTTGCGCAATATTTCGGATCAATTGACATCGGGGAATATTGAGATTCCTTCGCCCCCGGACCGCATCCGTGATTGGCCACTGATCGGCGTCACGCTGCATGATCTCTGGGAGAAGGCGTCGGATAACCTCGCCGCGGTCTTTCGCGAGTTCGCGCCGCATCTGAAGCCATTGGCGGGACCGATCCTCGCGGTCGCTGGCAGCGCCGGCACGGGAACGCTCAAGTTTCTCGCGTCGGTCTTCATCGCAGGCTTCCTGCTGCCGTCGGGTCCTCGGTTCGTTGCGGCAATCAGGACCATGCTCACCAGGATCGTTCCCGAGCGCAGCGCCGATTTCCTGGCGCTGGCCGGTGCTACCATCCGCACCGTGTCGCAGGGCGTGATCGGGGTTGCCGTCCTGCAATCACTGCTCGCCGGCGTTGGCATGAAGATCGCGGGTGTACCGCACGCCGGGGTGCTGGCTTTCGCAATACTGGTACTCGGTATCGTGCAGGTTGGCTCCGCGCCCATTCTGCTGCCCGTCATCATATGGGTCTGGACGGTCAGGGAGGTCGGCGCCGCGGTGCTGATCACGATCTTTTTGGTGCTGGTCGGTCTCTCCGATAACGTCCTCAAGCCGCTGTTGATGGGGCGTGGCCTGTCCACGCCGGTACTTGTCATCTTCATGGGTGTACTGGGCGGAACGCTGGCTCACGGCATTGTCGGCCTATTTGTCGGCCCAATTATCCTGGCGGTCGCCTGGGAACTGTTGATGGCCTGGAGTCGTGATGAGACGGACGGCGCCATCGCAGGCCGCGAGGGGTCAAAGCCTTGACCTAAATCAAGCGCGAGCGCGCGCGCGTGAGCATCGTGCGGTGAGCAGGCTCAAGGGTGAGAAGTCATGAAAAAAAAGCCGGCAATTCCAGGTGACGCGCTGCCTGGTTTCTTTGCGTCCGCTCTGGAATATCTCGTGGATAGCGGGCAGCGCAGCGTGCTGTTCCTGGACGTGATGCGACGCCGCGGCGAGCAGTACCGCGAGCATCTGGCGGAAACCGTTCCCCACGTTCTCAGTTACGAGATCGAACTGATAGCGGACGGCAGGAACCTGAAGCGGCCGGTAAATTACGCACTGGTGCGCGTCACGCCACCCAGCGGGGTCGAGATCGATCCGGCGCGCCGACCGTTCGTCGTGGTCGACCCGCGCGCGGGCCATGGCCCGGGTATCGGCGGCTTCAAGGCGGACAGCGAGATCGGCGTCGCGATGAAGGCCGGTCATCCCTGCTATTTCATCGGCTTCATGCCGGAGCCGATGCCTGGGCAAACGATCGAGGATGTCGCCCGGGCTGAGGGTGTCTTCCTCGAGAAAGTTATCACGCTGCACCCGGACGCTGACGGAAAACCCTGCGTGATAGGCAATTGCCAGGCCGGCTGGGCCGTGATGATGCTGGCGTCGCTGCAGCCCGAATTGTTCGGACCGCTGATCATTGCCGGCGCACCGTTGTCGTACTGGGCCGGCGTTCGCGGCAAGAACCCGATGCGCTATTCGGGCGGCCTTCTCGGCGGAAGTTGGTTGACCGCGCTCACCAGTGATCTCGGCGGCGGCAAGTTCGACGGCGCCTGGCTGGTGCAGAATTTCGAGAGCATGAATCCCTCGAACACGCTCTGGACCAAACAGTATAACGTCTATTCCAAGGTCGACACGGAAGCCGACCGGTATCTTGAATTCGAGCGCTGGTGGGGCGGCCACGTCAACCTGAATGCCGAGGAAATCCAGTTCATCGTCGATGAATTGTTCGTCGGCAACAATCTCGCCGCCGGACGCGTCAAGACCAGCGACGGCGAAGTAGTCGATCTCCGCAAGATTCGCTCTCCGATCGTGGTGTTTTGTTCCAAGGGCGACAACATCACACCGCCTCAGCAAGCGCTGGGCTGGATTCTCGATCTGTACCACGACGTCGACGAAATCAGATATTACGGGCAAACGATCGTCTACACGGTTCACGAGACCGTCGGCCATCTCGGCATTTTCGTTTCCGGCGGCGTCGCCAGGAAGGAGCACGCCGAGTTTTCCAGCAACATCGACCTGATCGATGTGCTGCCACCGGGCCTGTATGAGGCGACGTTCGAAGTGAAGTCCGGGGATACCGCCCACGCCGATCTCGCCGGCGGCGACTGGATCATGCGCTGCGAGCCACGCACCCTCGATGATCTTCGCGCGATGGGCGGTAATTCGCCTGAAGACGAGCGGCGCTTCGCGACCGCCAAGCGGGTGTCGGAGATCAATCTTTCCAACTATCGTAACTTCATCCAACCCTGGGTGCGCGCGATCGCGACCCCGGAGATCGCGGAGTGGATGCGAAAACTACATCCGCTGCGGGCAGGATATGAGGCCTTTGGCCAAGATACGCCATTGATGAAGACGGTAGCAACGGAGGCGGGGGCGATCCGCGAGAACAGGAAGCCGGCCGCCAAGGACAACCCGTTCTCCAAGGCGCAGGAAACCCTCTCCGAGAGTGTGGTCAATGTTCTCGACAAATGGCGGGATACGCAAGAAGCGGTCAGCGAGTCGCTCTTTCTTTCGATCTATGGATCGCCTGCGCTGCAGGCTGCACTGGGCGTCGATCCAGACGCCCATCCGTCGCCGATACCGGAAATGTCCGACGAACACCGAAGGCTCCTGAATCTGCGTATCGCGGAACTGAAGGCCGAGACCGCAAGCGGGGGTCTCAGGGAATGCTGGATCCGCGCGCTGCTCTATGTGGGCATGACGCGCGGGATGTTCGACGAACGCAGCCTTGAGGCATTGCGCAGGATGCGGCGCGAAGATCAGGCGCAGCGCCTGACGCTTGCCCAGTTCAAGACCTTGGTGCGTGAACAATTCTTCATGCTGCTGCTCGACCAGGAAGCAAGCCTTGCGGCTATTCCTCAAATGTTGCCGCCGGACATGGAGCTGCGCCGTGCCGCTGTGGCCGGGATGTGCGATGTTCTGTCAATCACGGGAAGGATTTCTGGCGAAACTGCCGCGCGTCTCAATCGCGTCGCGCAATTGTTCGGCGTGAGTGAAGACGAACTGCAGTCGGTCGGAAGTTCCTTCAATCCACAGGCCAGGGCGTCATGACGTTCCGGGAGGATCAGGGAGGCGGTCGATGAGTGTGCAAGCGGCGAATGTCGGCGGGGCACCGTCTCACAACAAGTATAACCGCCTGATTGCGGCAGCTAAGGCCATTCCGCCGGCTGCGACCCTCGTTGTACACCCGTGTGACGAGAGCTCGTTACGCGGAGTGGTCGAGGCCGCGGCGACCGGCCTGATCAATCCGACGTTGGTCGGGCCGGCCGCCAGGATCCGCGATGTCGCGTCCCGGTTTGGCATTGATATCGGCGGTTACGAGATCGTCGATGCGCCCCACAGTGAGGCGGCTGCTGCCAGGGCCGTCGAACTTGTTCATGAAGCCAGGGGCGAAATGCTGATGAAGGGCAGCCTGCATACCGACGAATTGATGCGGAGTGTGACCGCCAAGACTGGATTGCGCACCGAACGGCGCATCAGCCATGTTTTCGTGATGGATGTCCCGGCCTATGCGGACACAATTTTCGTCACCGACGCCGCGATCAACATCTTCCCCGACCTCGATTGCAAGCGCGATATCATCCAGAATGCGATCGACCTGTTCACGCAGGCCGGCTTCGGCACGTCGCCCAGGGTCGCAATCCTGTCGGCGGTCGAGACCGTGACGTCGAAGATTCCCTCCACGATCGAGGCCGCGGCGCTCTGCAAGATGGCGGATCGCGGTCAGATTACCGGCGGACTGCTCGATGGCCCTCTCGCCTTCGACAATGCAATCGACAAGGAGGCCGCCCGGATCAAGGGCATCATGTCCGAAGTCGCCGGCCGCGCGCAGATTCTTGTGGTGCCGGATCTCGAGTCCGGCAACATGCTCGCCAAGAATCTCGCCTATTTCGCCAATGCGGACGGCGCCGGCATCGTGCTTGGGGCACGCGTTCCGATAGTGCTGACGTCACGCGCAGATTCGCTGCGGGCACGGATTGCCTCCTGCGCAGTCGCGGCCCTCTACGCTGACGCCCGACGCCGCCGGGCGAAGACGGTAGCGGCGTGACCATCATGGATACCATCCTGGTCGTAAACGCCGGTTCGTCGAGTGTGAAATTTCAGGTCTTTGCGGTCGACAGCGACGGCCGGTTGCGAAGACAGATCAAGGGTCAGATGGACGGTATCGGCAGCCGGCCTCGGCTGCGTGCAACCGGCGCCGCCGGAGATAAGCTGGCCGAGCGGGCCTATCCGATCGAGGCTGTCGCGGACGTTCCAGCCGCGCTGCAGGTCGCCGCAGACTGGTTGCGCGACGAACAGCGGGTCAAACCGCTTGCGGTTGGACACCGGGTGGTACATGGCGGCCCGGATTACGACCGGCCTGTACTGGTCGACCACGCCGTTCTGGGCCGGCTCGAACGTTATGCGCCGCTGGCGCCGCTGCATCAGCCGCACAATCTGGCGCCGATCCGCTCCCTGCTCGCGAAATTCCCGAGCCTTCCCCAGGTTGCCTGTTTCGATACCGCGTTTCATCGCGATCACGGCGACCTTGCCGATTTCTACGCAATCCCGCGGCGCCTTCATGAAGAGGGCGTACGGCGTTACGGCTTTCATGGACTGTCCTATGAGTATGTCGCCAAGACCCTCCTCAATGTTGCGCCCGAGATCGCGACCGGCCGGCTCATCGTTGCTCATCTCGGCAGCGGCGCCTCGATGTGCGCGCTCCATGGCGGACGAAGTATCGAAAGCACGATGGGATTTACCGCCATCGACGGTCTGCCGATGGGTACGCGGCCTGGGCAAATCGATCCGGGCGTGATCCTCTATCTGATCTCGAAGAACATGTCGCCGACGGAGGTTCAGAATTTCCTCTATCGCGATTGTGGTCTGAAGGGGCTGTCCGGCGCTAGCAACGACATGCGGGAGCTGCAAAACAGCGCCGATCCAAATGCGACCTTCGCTGTTGAATATTTCGTCTACCGCGCAGCACTCAATGCCGGAATGCTGGCGGCGGCGCTGCAAGGTCTCGATGGCTTCATCTTCACTGCCGGCATCGGCGAAAATTCGGTCAGCATTCGAGCCCGGATCGCCGAGCGACTCGGGTGGTTAGGTCTTGCGCTCGATCCTGTGGAGAATGCTCGCCACGGGCCGCTGATTTCGCGCCCCAAAACTACACCGGTCTATGTCGTTCCGACAGATGAAGAACTGATGATTGCGCAGCATACCCTGTCGCTCCTGTACCGCAGCCGCCCGTCCGCCCAGGCCAGAGAGAAAGCTTCATGACCATCCCTGTATTCCCCGAAACGAGGGTCGCGCTCAGGGGGCGCAAAGGGCTTATCGTCGGCATCGCCAACGATCAGTCGATCGCCTGGGGTTGCGCCAAGGCGTTCCGCGCGCTGGGAGCGGATCTTGCGGTGACTTATCTGAACGATCGCGCCCGAAAGCACGTCGAGCCGCTTGCAAAGGACCTGGATGCGCCGCTTCTCCTGCCGCTGGATGTCACTGTCGATGGGCAGATGGAGCAGGTGTTCGAGCACATCCGGAAGGAATGGGGTCAGCTCGACTTCCTGCTGCACTCGATTGCGTTTTCCCCCAAGGAGGCGCTGCACGGACGGGTCATCGACGTGCAGCGCGACGGTTTCCTGAAAACCATGGAGGTATCATGTTGGTCCTTCATGCGCATGGCGCATCTGGCCGAGCCGCTGATGAAGCGCGGCGGCACGATGTTCACGATGACGTATTACGGCAGCCAGATGGTCGTGCAGAATTACAACGTCATGGGCGTGGCCAAGGCGGCGCTCGAGGCCGCTGTTCGCTATATCGCCGCCGAAGTCGGGCCGAAGGGCATTCGCGTCCACGCGATCTCGCCCGGTCCGCTGGCGACGCGGGCGGCATCCGGAATCCCCGAATTCGATGAACTGATGGACAAGGCGCAGGCCAAGGCCCCGGCGCGCAGCCTGGTTAGCATCGATGATGTAGGGGCCGCTACGGCGTTTCTTGCACTCGATGGCGCCAGGCTCATCACCGGCAGCGTCATGTATATCGACGGCGGCTATCACATCATCGACTGAGAGCGTCCAGGCCGCGTACGCATGGCTGGCAACGACGCGGAGCGAAGCCAATATGATGACCATTCCGCGGCTGACGGCACACGCGCTCGGGGCGTTCCTGGCTTCCGAGACGGTCGGGCGATTTGGTGCGTCCAATGCCCGCCTGAGCGAGCTTCTTCCGTTCGCGGCCCGGCTGGCACTGGAATGCATCGGCAACAGCGATGCGCTTTATCACGACGTTGAGCACACCATGCTCGTTACATTGGCTGGCCATGACATCTTGATCGGGCGTGCGCTCTCGCGTCCGACTACCGCCGAGGACTATGCCAACTTCATCCTGGCTTGCCTGATCCATGACATCGGATACGTCCGCGGCGTTGTTCAAGGTGATGAAGAGGATAGTTATGTGGCCGACGTGGCCGGTCGAACCATTCAGCTTCCCCGCGGCGCTTCTGATGCATCGCTTGCGGCGCACCATGTCGACAGATCAAAGCTGTTCGCGCTGGAGCGGCTGGATGCGGTCGAACACGTCGACGCAAACCGGATTGCCCGCGCGATCGAGTACACGCGTTTTCCGTACGCGCCCTCGTCGTCGGACGACGACCTAAACGAGGAGGAAGGCCTGCTTCTGCGCGCCGCCGACCTGATCGGCCAGCTCGGCGATCCCAACTATCTGAAGAAATCGAACGCCCTGTTCTATGAGTTTGAGGAAACGGGCTTGAACAAGACACTGGGCTACGGCACGCCGGCCGATGTCGTGTACAAATATCCGCAGTTCTACTGGACGACCGTTGCCCCACAGATACGGACCGCGATCCGCTATCTCAATGTAACGTCGAGCGGGCGGCAATGGATAGCCAATCTCCACAGCAATATCTTCAGGGCCGAACGCGACGTACGTCTGTCAGGTCCGCAGATGTGAGGACATTCGTTCCGGCCGTGCACCGCGACGCCGCCGGGAGGGGATTTGATCTCTCAGCGATCTATCCGAACGAACGCGTGCTCCGCTTGCGATGTGACAGCCATAATGCTCTGTGGCCTGCTTTCCGCACGAACGGCATCGCAGAGCTGCCTACCTTTTGCGCCGCGTACAGCGCGAACGTGACTTTCGGATGAAGATCCGCATTTTCGCGCTGGGGAGGTGGTCGACGTCCTTTAAGCGCAATGGAAACGCTTGATCCAGATCAAGCGCAGAGAGGGCTCCCGCCGTGTATCCCTGCCTCCCGCGAGAATGAAGGAGGGTCAAGGGGAAGCCGGAAAGAATCCCCTGGAAGCCGTTCGCGCCATGATGATCGACACGCTCGAACAATCGCGCGGCGCGACCAGAACTACATTGATCTGTTTGAAAAGACGATGCGAAGTCTTCCGAGCGCCAGCGAAGTTCAGGTCGAAGCCTTCAAGGCGTACATTGAACGGCAGGTTGCGGCCAATCATGCGTTCGTGGACAAGTTGGTACGCGCCAAAGACTTCCAGGAAGCCTTGCGTATTCAGGCGGACTACGTTCAGACTCACTTGAAAGCTGCGGCTGACGGCGCAAGCCAGATCGGCGCCAAAATTGCGGCGTCATTCGGCCGATCGATGGGTTGAGTGTTCGTCGCCAGCGTCATGCAGCCGGCTCGTCTTTGGCCGGGCAGGAAGTGAGCGCGGCGGGGCGGCTGCACCTTTCGCGAGGCAGCGGCCTCGCCATACCGATCAATATTGATACTGATATTGATTTGGGCAAACCCACTGGCCATGGCTGTCGTAGTAACAGCCGTTGTTGTGATAGCCGTTATAATACGCCGCGCCGGCCGCTGCTGCTCCGACCGCTGCTGCGCCGTAGGCTACTCCGCGTCCCGGATGATATCGTCCTGGATAACCTGCTATCGGGCGACCGGGCCGGCCCGCTATCGGGTGGCTCGGATGCGCGCTTCCTGCATGATGGTGACTGCCTCCGCCACCGCGGCGCGCAAAAGCGCTATCTGGAACGAGGCTGACCGTGAGCAGAACGAGTGCCGCAAGAGCAGCGAGCAGATGACGAAGCATGGCTTTTCCTCCATTGATTGAGGTACCGCGAGCCCCTTTCGGTGCTACCGCATTGCATCAGCACCGAGTGTAGCGTCGAACAGCATCCTGCGTTCGGCTTGACCCAGATCAACAGAACGGGGCTTTCACCGCCGTGTTACTGATCGCTCGCAGTTCCAATCGAAACCGTTCGACCGCAGCCTGTGGGGCGTTTCTTGCCGCTAGCGCAGGTGTAGCGCAATCAGCTCCGCGACGCAGGCAGGACGCTGGCCGCCTTCGATCTCCACCACAAGGCGATAATGAACGCGCAAACCATCAGGTGGCACGTCCTCTACCTCGGCGATGGTGGTCCGCCCCCGCAACCGGGAGCCAGCGGCAACAGGCGAGAGGTAGCGGATGCGATCCGCGCCATAATTCAGCGTATTCTTCAGCCCCTTTAGCCCCATCACCGATCGAATGAACATCGGCGCAAGGCTGAGCGAGAGCAACCCGTGCGCGATGGTCTTGCCGCCGGGAAGTTCCTGCTTCGCACGATCCTGATCGACGTGAATCCATTGTTCGTCGCAGGTCGCGTCGGCGAATTTGTTGATCCGATCCTGTGTGATCTCGATCCATTCGCTGGCGCCGACCTCGGCGCCGATAGCCGATTTGATCTCGTCGAAGCCGTTGAATACCCGCATGGTTGCATCCTCGCGACCGCTGTCAAATCTTCATCTCCGGGACCTTGCCCGAAATGGTGAGTTCGGCTTCCGTCATCGCCATCACCTCCGCGACGCTGACGCCTGGCGCGGTTTCCAGCAGCCTGATCCTGCCGCCGTCGAAGCCGATCACAGCCATGTCGGTGACGACGAGATCGACCGGCCGCTCTGATGTCAGCGGCAAGCGGCACTTCCGTACGATCTTCGACTTGCCTTTTGCAGCGTGCTGCATGGCCACGATGACACGCTTGGCGCCTGATACGAGGTCCATGGCGCCGCCCATGCCCGGCACCATTTTGCCGGGGATCATCCAGTTGGCGAGATGGCCATGTGCGTCGACCTGCAGACCGCCAAGCACGGTGATGTCGACATGGCCGCCGCGGATCAGGGCGAACGACATCGCGCTGTCGAAGGTGGATGCCCCCGGAAGCGCGCTGATCGGCCGGCCCCCGGCATCGGTGAGGAAAGGGTGGGCCATACCCTGCTCAAGGATCGGTCCGGTGCCGATCAGGCCATTCTCGGACTGGAAGAACACGTTGAGCCCCGGCGGCACGTAGCTCGCGACCAGGGTCGGAATGCCTATACCGAGATTGACCAGGTTTCCGGGACGAAGCTCGAGTGCCACGCGCCGTGCGATGATGGTTTGAGCATCCATGGCTTCACCCGTTGGCAATGACGTAGTCGACCAGCGGCGCGGGGGTCATGACGTGGTCGGGCGCGATCACCCCGACCGGAACGATATGTTCCGCCGTCACGATGACGGTATCCGCCGCCATCGCCATAACGGGATTAAAGTTTCGCGCGGTGAGGGCATATGAGAGGTTGCCGAGATAGTCGGCGAGGAAGGCATGCACCAGCGCAAATTGCGATCGCAGCGCCGTTTCCAGCAGGAAATGCTTGCCGTCGATCTCGATCTGCTGTTTGCCTTCTTCGACGATCGTGCCTGTGCCGGTCCGCGTCAGCACGCCGCCGAGGCCGCAGCCGCCGGCGCGAATTCGTTCCACAAGCGTGCCTTGCGGTACGAGATTGACCGCTATCTTCTTGTCCATCATTTGTGCCTGCACCTTCGGATTGAGTCCGATGTGGCTCGCGGTGATGGTCGCGACCAACGATGCATCGAACAATTTTCCGATGCCACGGCCGGGGACGGCGGCATCGTTGGCGATGATCATGAGTTCGCTCTTTCTCTGCCGCACCAGTTCGTCCAGCAGCCGTTCCGGCGTCCCCACGCCCATGAAGCCGCCGATCATGACGGTCGCGCCGTTGGGAATCATCGCAACGGCTTCTTCTGCGGAAACGGCCTTCATGCGGAAAACTCCGGCGTCGTCGGTTTTACCGCGCGCAGCGTGAAAGCGGGGGATCGGGCCGGCCTTGATCTGCATCAAGGGTGATGGCTTGTCATGTGAGAGTCCACTCGTCGGCCCGGCGCAGCCGCAGCCGATCGTGGAAGCGGAAGAACGTAATGAGAGCCCCCGCTATTTTCATCGTCTGCGCGCTGTTGCCGCAAGTAGCCGCGGAGCCAGCCTTATCCGCGGTGAAGTACCAGCGCTTCCCGCACTGCGCCGCCAGCGTCATCACCGTGAAGAACTGCGAATGCCATTCCGGTGAATCCCCTCGCTATCATTACTGTCACGCCGGCGAGGCGTGCAGGACCGATACGGGCAGGTGCGCGAAGTAGCCGCGCCGGAGCTGTGATGCACTAGCCTTCCGCGTCGTGCTCGACGCCGATGTCTTTCAGCATGGCGTCCCAGAGATTGCGAACCTGCCGGTGGCGCTGTTCGACAGCGGCATTCACGGCGTCACGGTAGGGAAGGAGATCTTGTCCCTTCAGAAACAGGATTTGCGCCTGGATCGTCCGGCCGCTTTCAAACTCGATGCGCCGCAGCGCCATCACGAATGGATCTTGCGTCAGCGCCCTGTCCGGTAGAAGTGCCGCGGGCCGTATCGCGCCATGAATGGCGTGGCCCAAGGCCGCGATATCGATCGTCAAAGCCAGCAACCTGTCGCTCGGGCCGTTGACAGGCTTTGGCAGCCAGGCCCATTCCCAGGTAGCCGCCAACATCAGGAGTTCGGGATCGGCCACCCACGAGGTCGCGCGAAGCAGCAGCGAAACGCTCTCGGACGCGCGATAGAATTGCGCGTTGAGTTCGCTCTGCCAGTCCGTCCTCAGCCGTTGGGGCAGGGCGAAGGCCAATTGCCGGGCTAGTGCGCCGTGCGCCGAGATCAGGAACGATGCGACACGCGTCTGTTGTCGCGGCGGAACGCGACCGATGGAATCAAGGGGCCCAAGGAACGCGGTCACGATGGCGCCGTGGTGCGCGGGATTGCACGCAGATGGTCCTGATCCGGCGGAAAGGGGGCAAGTGCGCCGCCGGCTTCTTCGGGGGCGATCCAGACGGATTTCCCTCCTTTCCATTTCCCGGCCAGTACATCGTCGGCGAAGCGCGCGAGCAGGTCGGCCGTCAGCTCGGCTTTCTCCAGCGTGAAGGCATGATAGGCGCGCGGGATGATGACCAGCGCACTGTTGAGAATATGAATACGCAGGGAGTCATGGAGTGAGCGTGGCGTCAGGAAATCGAACTCGCCGTTCAGGATCATGGTGGGAACGGTGATGGCGCCCAGTTGCGACGTGAGCGGCTGAAAGTCGAGAAAGGACTCCATGAGGTTTTGCAGAGCGTAGACGTCGTTGGTTAGCCAGCCCTGCCGCTTCACGGCTTCCAGATTGCCGAGTTGCGGGCCGAGCCAGGCATCGGACAGGTTCATCGGCAGCAGCAGGTCCTGCAGATAGCTCGTACCGCCTAAAATCAACCCGGTGCGTAACGCATTGCCGATAAGGAGCAGCTGAGGCGAAAGCTCCGCAAAACTGCTCATCGTGACGAGCCCGGCGAGCCGGTCGGAATGCGCGATGGCGTAGCGCAGGGCGATCAGGCCTCCGAAGCTGATGCCGCCGAGAAAGACTGAACTGTCGCCAAGCCGGTCGATCAACAGCTCAAGCGCGGCAACCTGATCCTCCTGGCTGATGAAAAGACTTGGCTTGTCGGACAGGCCCTGGCCGAGCAGGTCGAAGGTTGCGACCCGAAAGCCCCGCGCTACCAGCGCAGTGCGATAGCCGGCCCACAGCTCGGCGTATTGCGTGAGGCCGTTGACGAGCACATAGGCAGCGCCGCCATCCGCCCCCTCCAGCTCATAGCGTATCCGATAGGAGCCGACGGCGAGAAACGGCATGGCTACTTCCAATGGCGGTCCGACGAGCTTCACTGCGTCCCGGGCAATACCCTTGAGATAGGTCAAGGGTCGCCGCAATCGGCCTTCCTAGCGTCGCCGCAGATGGGCAACCATCCGCACGCGCTGGGAGAGACGCCATGAAACGGTTTGTCGTCGCTTTCGTCCTGTTGTTGATCTCGGTTTCGTTTGCGTCCGCAGATCCGCCTTTCACGCGCCGGTCGTCGCAGGTGCAGCACGACGGGCTGAAGCAGTATTACGAGATCCCGAACTTTAGGCTGGGCGGTCAGTACGATTTGGGCAATCCATCGAAATGGGTCGACGGCGGCGAGGGCGGCACGACCCTTGAATCGCTCGGCGGCGGCAAGCTGCGCACCGGTTACATCGCGATCGGCACGCCGCGCAGGAATGCCGCGGGCGAGATCACCAACGCCGTGGTAATCAATTCCTACTACTCCGGCGATTCCACCGACATGTATGAGCAGTGGGTCAAGGGTGCGGCGCTGTCAGGCGGCGTGCCGATCATCGGGCCGGGGAGGCCCATCGATACCGACCGCTATTACGTCATCATGGTCGACCCACTCGGTACATGGGGCGCCAGCAAGCCGTCGGACGGGCTCGGCATCAGGTTTCCCCAATACAGCTATTTCGACATGGTCCAGGCGAATTACCGCATGCTTCGCGACAAGCTGAAGGTCGCGCGGGTGGCGCTCGTCACCGGCGTCTCGATGGGAGGCACGCAGACCTATGTCTGGGGCGTGATGCATCCGGAGTACGTCAGCGCGCTGATGCCGATCGGTGGCACGACGCAGTCTGACGCCCAGGATCCGGTCGGCAACTGGACCTTCCAGCTCATGACAGCGGCGATCGAATCCGATCCGGTCTGGCAGTCGACTCATGGCGACTACTACAAGCTTCCCGTCGAAGAGCACCCGCGCGCCGGCCTGGCATTCGGCTGGTCCGTGCTGTCGCTAACGGGTTATGATTTCGGCTATCGCTCCACGCAGAATTTCGCGGCGGTACAACCGGAAGTATTCTACTGGGACGCGCCGAATCCGAAGGCCGGAAGCAGCGTCGCCAATCGCGCCAAGATATATGACGCGGTCGACCTCGTCTGGCGCAACCGGGTCGGCGAAAGCCACAACATCAACAACGATCTGTGGCGCATCCGGGCCCGCACCATGGTCATGCATATTACCAATGACAACTGGCTAAATTTCAAGCTGGCCGAGCGTGCGGTCGAGAAAATCCCGGGCGCTGATCTAATCTCCGAAGAGAGCCCAGTGGCTCACTACGGCGTTTTTCCCATCATCAATCACCGCAAGACCGATCCGAAATTCGTCGAGTTCATGAACGACGTCGATCGACTCGATCGGGCGCGGCAGTTTGCCGACAAAAACTTCCGCGTGCCTGGCGTTGCCTCCAACATCGACCCCAGGAAGTCGTTCTGGAAAGAGTACGTGACTTATCCTTATCCGGTGAAATACGCCGATGTGAAGGATGGCAACGGCACGACCTGGCAGATCGGCTACATGGATGAGTATGGCGGCACGGAAAAGGATCCAAAGGTTCTCGTCATCGTCCACGGCAAGGGTGCCTTCGGCGGCCTTTACGGCAACATTATGCAATACGCCTTGCGCAGCGGCCTTCGCGTGATCGTGCCCGACTTGCCGCACTACGGCATGTCAGGGCCCGGCAATCTCGACAAGACTCCGGCGCGAACCATGCAGGATATGCGCGATGTAGTGCACGAACTCGTGGTCAACAAGCTCGGCGTCAAGAAGGCGGCCTATCTCGGCCATTCGCTCGGCGGCCAGCTCGTGATGGGTTACGCGCTGACCTGGCCGGAGGCGGTCTTGAGTCTTTCGCTCGAAGCGCCGGCCGGATTGGAGGAATATCCACGCGAAGTGACCTATGCGAAGGGCAAGACCGCCCTTCTGTTCGATCCGTCCTTTGCGCGTGACTTCGAAAAATGGAAACAGGCCTGGGACGAGACCGGAATCCTGGCATCCGAGATCAACCGCACCGAGCAGGGCGTCCGCGACTTCTACTATATCAAGAAGCGCGATCCCGTGACCGGCGCGGTCGCCGGGGAAAATCCGAACGGCTATTTCATGAATGACAGCGAATATGCCCGCTTCCACACCAACCAGCGCATCGGGCTGATCAAGGGGAACCCAAAGGAGTTGGAGCAGTGGGCCAACGTCTACATCTTCGATATCTATGCGATGGTATCGGAGTTGCAAAAGGACGACCCCAAGAACCTCTATGATCGGCTGAACCAGATCAAGGCGCCGATCTTCCTCGCCTTCGGTGACAAGGAGCCTTACATTCCGGCCACCGCCTTCAACGGGCTGGAGGATCTCGGCCGCGATGTCATCACACCGTTCATGATCCGGATGACGCGTGCGGGCAACCGGCCGATCCTGAAGATTTATCCCAACACCGGGCATTTCATCCATGCCGACAACCCGGTGGAATATCCGGCCGACGTGATCGACTTTGTGACTACGGGGAGTGTCGACACCAATTCGCCGGTAGCGATTGATCATTTGATCAATGGCGCGACCGCGGCGACCATTCCAGTGGAAGAGATGCCGACGGCATCCTCGCCGACCGTGGGGCTGAACAAGTAGAGGGGAATCATGCCGCGGGTGAGGGCGGGCGAGGTCCATCTCGGATGGTGCGCATGGGGTGAGGGCAACGTCACCGTCGTCTTCATCCATGGCAACCTCGCTTGCAAGGAGTGGATCGAGTTGGCCGCGCCGCTGTTTCCGAGGGGCGTGCGCGTGATCGGTATCGACTGGCGTGGTTGCGGTGAAAGCGACCGGCCGCCGGCTGTTCCGGACTACGCCAATTATTCGATGCCGCAGCATGCGCTGGACATGCTGGCGGCGCTCGATGAACTCGACATATCCTTCTGTCATCTCGCGACGCACTCGACGGGGGGATTCATCGCGGCGCGCATGTTGCTGATGCAGCCGGAACGCTTCGGCAAGGTATTCGCGCTCGATCCGGTAACGCCACTCGGGCTTGCTTTCAATGCGGAGCAGATTGACCTGTTCCGCGCGATGATGGCGAGCAGGGAGGTGACGCGCGCCGTGATGGCGACCGCTGCTTCCTCGCTGTTCGTGCCGGAGAGCCTTGCTCCGAACACCGCACCGCTCTTCCGCCATGGACTTGGAGAGATTCAGGCCTTCTTCGAAACGATTCTGGAAAAGACCTTTGGCGTCTCGGAAGGAATCTGGATCGGCACGCCCTTCAATCTCAACCGCGAACGCGAGAGCGGCGAACTAGTGCGGCGCATGCCGGAAATCCTGCATCCCCATCTCGTGCTGTGGGGCGAAAAGGACGGCTGGATTCCACCGGCCGACCTGAACCGGATGGTGGAAGCGATGCCCGATTGCCGGTTGGTGACCGTTCCCGGCGTCGGCCATTCCATGAACCTCGAGCAGCCGGCACTGTACGCCGGATATTTCGGGGCTTGGTTCGGAGGTATCAAGGACGATGAGCGGTATGAGGGCTGTTTCGCTTGAGGACCAGTTATTTGATTGTGTCGTCCAGCCAATCGGGAATAGAAGCGGACGGAATCACACGTTTCGGAGTTGCGGGATTGATGGTTCCGGCCATCAAGGACTTTTCGCCGGCCTTCGATTTTGCGCGCGCGAACTCCTTGGCCTCGTGTTCGGTCGCGAAGGCCTTGGTGACACGTTGCGCGCGCTCGTTGAATCCGCCCCCTCTTTCAGCAAATGAAACATACCAACTCATTCGGGAAGCCCATCCATGAATGTCAGACTTGGGATTGGTACGCGGATCAGCAAGCGCGAAGTGCAGCAGTCTTGTGCGCCGATATTTTCGCGTTGATCCAGGTCAAATCAATAATCGTCACGCGACCATCGAAACCTGGGGCAAGGAGAGATAAGCATCTTGCGTCCAACTCTGGTGGATCGCCTATCGGCTCTCTGACCATCATCACGCCGGTCGCGCGATAGCGCTTGCTTGCGCCGATGACAGCCATGAATGGCGTCCTGCCGTTCGGTTGGTCCACGATGGCCTCTTAGAGGTCCTGCAAGACAACCGATCAGAGCACGCCCTCGCTTCGTTTCCGGATCTAAAGGTCCATCTCCGCAAGCTTGGGCCGGTCCAGCAGGACAATCTGACGTTGGGTCTGTCCCAGGAAGCCCAAGATGCCTTTCTCGGCGAGCGCCGACAGCGCGCGGGATACGGTTTCCAGCGTAAGCCCGAGATAGTCCGCGATGTCGCGGCGAGACATCGGCAGCGCCATGACGCCGGCGGCCGTCAGGCGATGGTCCATTTCCAGCAGGAATGCTGCCACGCGTTCGAGCGAAGTCTTGCGGCCTAGCAATAGCATATGATCCTCAGCATGCTTGAGATTGCTGGCGGTCATCTTAAGAAGATCGCGAGCTACGGAAGCATCGCTTTCAGCCATATTGGCAAGGCTCACGCGCTTTGCCAGACGCACCGTGGTGTCGACGATCGCCTCCGCGGTGAACCGATGGGTGTCGGCGTTTTCCAGGCCAAAAATGTCGCCTGTCAGGTGGAATGCGCCAATTTGTCGCCGTCCGTCGGAGAGAAGCTTGTAGCTGCGAATGGCGCCATCGATCACCTGGTAGACGTATTCCGCAGGCTCGGTCTCACCGAAGATTTCGGCTCCCCGGTCGTACTTGAATTCGCTTAAAATGATCTCGGTCTGCGACAGGCTGCCAAGCTCGCCGCCAAATCGAGGCCGATTTACCGGGCCGGCGTTCAGATTGACAAGCATGGACCATCTCCCTGTTTGATCGAGAATTTTTGGCCATTAGTAAGTGTGCCTGACATAGGCTGATCCGCCTGTACGTCAGCGCATCAATCCTCCGAACCCGATCTTACGACCCTTTCGGAGCATCGGAATATTGGCTCGGCGGACATTGTCCAAAGGGACATTGTCCTTAGGCCACGTCATCGAAGACAGCTTGACGAGAGCACGCCAACGAAGAGCTCAGAAGTACTCCGGTACCCTTGCGTGCATCTTTGCGATGATACACTTGTGTGTTAACTTTGCCGAAATCCATTTTGGTGCCGTATCGCCGCGGCGAACGGCGCACCCGAGCTCAGGAAGAATCTGGAGAGGACTATTCGGAAAGCGGTGCAGTGTCTCATCTTTCGATTCCGTTCGTGACGCGTAGGAGGGAAAGTTGCTGGGTACCGTTCATGTCGTTGACGACGACGCATCTTTCCGGACCGCGATCGAGCGGTATCTGAAGAAGGCTGGTTACGACGTCGCGACCTATCGGTCGGCGCAGCAACTGCTCGATCGCTTGCCTGACGAAGCCAAACCAGGATGCATTCTTCTTGACGTCCGAATACCCGATTTGAGCGGTCCGGAACTGCAATGTCGCCTGGGTAAGCTCGGCTCAACACTGCCGATCGTTTTTCTCAGCGGTTACACTGACGTTCGCACCACTGTCCAAACCATCAAGGCGGGCGCCGAGGACTTCCTGACCAAGCCGGTGTCCTCGGAACAATTGCTGCATGCTATCGGACAGGCGATGGCGCACCACGAGTCTTCGCGCAGTACGAAACGGGAGCTCGATGTACTTCGCGAATTGGTGGCGACGCTGACGCCGCGCGAGCATGAAGTTTTTGAACGTGTGGCTCAAGGCAAGATCAACAAGCAAATCGCTCGGCAATTGGGTCCCACAGAACGTACCATCAAGGCCCACCGTCATCGTGTTATGGAAAAGATGAAGGTGCAGTCTCTCGCCGAACTCGTTTCCATCGCGGTACGGCTCGGCATCTTTGCTGAGGCGCCCGCCGAGAACCTCAACAATTGAAATTCCGTGCGTTGAATTCTGCGCCACTTGATTTCAGGTTGCCGGAATGCGCCGCCTCGAACAATTCGCATTGTCCCGGAGGAGAATCGGAATTCGTCGTGGCGTCACGTACATGAACAAGAATAATTCCAGGCCTTACCCTTGATGATGGCGGAACTGATGGGATGTCATCCTTTTGACGCGTGGGCCGGCGGATGTGTGAGGAAGCGCTGCCCGCGGGTAGTACAAGGACCGGCACTTTTGTTGAAACGAAATCTCTTGTTTGTGGTCGACGACGACCCCGGCATGCTCAGAGGCGTCCAGCGGCTTCTGAGAGAGCATGGCTATGACAGCCTGTCGTTTGCGTCGGCCGATGCCTTTCAAAAGCATGACGACTTCGACCAGGCGATTTGCGTCGTTCTTGATATCGATCTCAATGGCGATTCCGGGATCGTGGTGCGTCGCCGGCTGAAGGCGGCGGGCATATCCTTGCCCGTCATCTATATCACGGGAAAGGATAATCCTGCGACGCGGGTGGCGGCGGTCCAGTCTGGATGTCTCGCCTATCTGACAAAGCCGTTCGCCGCCAAGTCGCTGATCGAGTCCATCGCGCGTGCATCGGGCGGATTAGCATAGTCGAGCGACGGTTTACTCGTCGATCTGCTGCGTGAAAGTCCGGCTTGGCGCGGCCTTACGAACCGAAGCGAACTGGTCGAGCGGAAGTGTCGTGTTGACGCTCAGCAAATGCGTATCAGCGACTTCCAGCTTCAGTTCCTGCCCCGTTTCCATTTCGCCGATCAGAGCCGGATCGGCCCGGTCGCCGGCGATGCAGGTGTTGGTAAGGCACCAGACAAAGGGAATCTGAAAGGGCTTGCCCCGGTCGACGGTCAGCCTCGCGCCGGACTGCAGATAAAGCCCGATCGGCAGGAAGAGCTGCAAGCGCGCCGTACCGTCGCCTTCGCGCTCGATCAGATCGATCCGGACCGCGGATTGTCCCGTGTCCCATTTGCCGCTGATAGTCGTGCGGCACACCGTATTGGTGCCGGGCGTCTTGAAACAAAATTTTTGCCAGTCGCCGTATTTGATCGCGCGTGCGTCCCGCTGACCGCGCAGGGCAAATTCCGCCTTTGGCTTCTCGCTCGCGGCGTTCGGGTCCGTGGTTTGCTGTGCATAAGCGGAGCTGGCGACGAAAGTCGACATCCCGAGGAGCAGCAGGTGCACCATTCTGGAGGAACTAAATTGCCAAGAGCAACCGGAACGCATCATCTGTCTCCATCGTTAACGATGCTTGTCGAGAAATTGACTGACCAGCGGTGACCATTGCGGGATAGCGTCGGGGGAATCGATGAAGAAATGTCCTTCGGTGCCGAACGAGGGCATGAGGTGATATTCCGCACTGCCTCCGGCGCCCACATAGGCTTCGTTCATTCGCTTCGACAAAGCGGGTCCGAAGAAGGTGTCGTTCTCGGTATAGATCCAGAGCATCGGTGTACGCGCGATGCGCCCGAACTCGGCTGTCGCTTCGACCAGTTTGTCGGGTGCACAATTGTTGTTCGGCTTGCCGCCCACGCGCCCGCCGCGGCCGCCCGCGAAGACGATGAGCGCTTTCACTGACGTCGGATTCTGGCTGGATAGTGCGATTGTTGCCCAGCCACCCGCGGACTGGCCAATGACAACAGCGCTGTTGGGCATGGTAAGCGTTTCATCGGTCATGTAGTCGATGATCCATTGGTCTAGCAGGGCGACCGCCATCCCCGCATCCCGGAAGTTCGGATTGTCGCAGTTGCCGATCTTTGAATAGAACACGGAAAACAGCCCTCGCTCCGGTACATCGAGAGCCGAGGCACCGTATCCTGAACCGGCTGGCGCCACGACCAGGTAGCCGCGCCGCGCAAACCACATCGCGGCATCCCGAAACTCTACCAGCGGGAAAAATCCACGTTCGCGCGCGTCAAGCGAAACGCCGTGATTCATCACCGCCAGAGGAAATGGTCCCGGTCCAACCGGACGTACCACGTAGGCGATGGTCGGTTGTGTCAGCGGAAGCGCCCAGACTTCCTCCTGGATCGGCAGCAGCGTTCGGTCGTCGGCACTTCGGCAAGGGCGCGACGTGGCCAAGGTGACCGATACACAACAGGCGATGATCAGGCAAAGAGATCGAGGCATGTCAGCCGCTCCATGCGGGCGCCGCCAGCGCCGGCGGTTTGATCGGGAAAGGCTTTCGCGTTGAAGACGCAAGCCCCTTGATCCAGATCAAACCGTTGCGCCAATCTTGGACGATCGTTTAACTCACGGTTGTTGGCCGCGTCAGATCACCGTTGGAAAATTACGTTTGTCGTTGCAGCAGGCTACCCAGGCATCATTTCCCCGTGATGAGACCCTGCATATCGCAGGCCTGCTGGCGTTCACTGGGGGATATCTCGAGGCCTACGCCTGGATCGTTCACCATGTCTTCGCCAACGCGCAGAGCGCCAATCTGGTGTTCCTCTGGGTTAATGCAATAGGCGGAGAATGGCGGAAGGCCCTTCACTACGTTCCGTCGCTGCTGGCCTTCAGCGTCGGTGTGGTCATGGCCTGCTGGTTGCGGTGGGCCGCGCCGATGCGCGCCGGGCGGATCAGCACTCTGATTGAGATCGCATTTCTCTTTGTCGTCGCAATCCTGCACAACCGGCTTCCGGACGTCGCGGGGACACTGGGCATTTCGCTTGTCGCAGCGTTTCAGATGGTGAGTTTCCCCCGAGTCGAGGGCTGGACCTACAACTCCGCGATGGTGACCAGCAATTTTCGCCAGGCCATCGAGGGACTGTTCGCCGCCTGGGCCGGAAATGCCGGAGCGGGGATGTTTCGACGGCCATACGTTTTCGGGGCGATGTGCGGCGCCTTTGGCGTAGGCGCTGCCGCCGGCTCACTTGCAACGGAGGTCTCGCGGGCCTACAGCCTCGCCGTTCCCGTGACGTTGCTGGTAGTCGTGGCGTTTCTTTGCGAACCAGTTAGGCTGCCCGGAAGAAACCAGGGCTGACACCGCTGCGCTGATGCCACTAACGGCCAAGTGTCACCGCAGCCTTCCATTTTGTCGCTCCAGGGCGACAGAATCCCTGTGTTAGGGGAGTACCCGATGCCGGCGGATGAAGCAGGGGCGCGCGCGCCAAGTTCCGACTATGATTTTCCGATAGTGATCGTGACGATGCCGGCAACGGCAAGACAACGCGGCACGGCGCTCGGCGTCGTTATCTTCCTCCTTGTCGTCGCGCTGATCATCGCGCCGTTTGCGCATATACAAGTCGGCCGGATCGACAGCTTTATTCCGGTTCTTCAGACCGTCCTGAGCTTGGCCGATCTTGTCACGGCAACTCTCTTGTTCGGCCAATATTCGCTCCGGCCGCAATCCGTCCTTCTGGTGCTCGCAAGCGGTTACGTATTCAGTGGGTCGTTTGCGCTGCTGCAGACGTTCGCCTTCCCAGGCGGGTATGCCGTCGCAGGCTTGATCGGAGACGGCACTGACAGCCCGGCCTGGTTGTTCGTGCTCTGGCACGCGACGTTTCTGGGAGCGGTCCTCATCTATGCATTGTCAAAGGACGTGGAGCGCGGGCCGGCTTTGGATCGCAGGTCAAGTGACACAAGGATTGGCCTCACAATTTTCTGCGCACTCGCTGCGGTCGCCGGTCTGACCTGGACCGTGACCCATGATGTTGGACATCTGCCAAAATTCTATGCCGACAGCGTGACCCTGCAGACCCGGCTGGGCAATCTGGTCAATTTCACCTTTTGCTTAGTCGCAACCACGGCGTTGGTGATATTGTTTGTCCGGCGGCGCACGGTCCTCGATTTGTGGCTCATGGTCACCCTGCTTGCCTGGATTCCCAATTTCCTGGTGGCTGCAGTTGCCAGTTCGGTACGCTTCTCTGTCGGCTGGTACGCCGCCAGGTGCTTTGCGCTGGCTGCGAGCTGCATGTTGCTGTGCGTTCTGCTGACCGAAATGACCCTCCTTTATTCACGTCTGGCCGGTGCGCTTACCTTGCAGCGGCGCGAGCGTGCCAACCGGCTCATGAGCATCGAGGCTGCCACCGCCGCAATGGCCCATGAACTGAGGACTCCGTTGGCAACAATTGCGCTCAATGCCAGTACCGCGTTGAGCCAGATTCGCCTGAATGCGCCGAACCTGAAGGAGTTGGACGCGATCCTCGAAGATATCGAGACCGCCAGTCATCGTGCCGGCACGGTCATTTCCAGCATTCGCGCGCTGTCCGCGAGAACGCCGATGGATCGGAGAACGATGACGGCGATGGAGGATATCGTACGGCAGGTGCTGAAAATGGTGCAGCACGACCTGCAGATCAACGAAATCTCGGTGGCAACAGAATTCCAGGGTGATCTTCCGCCGGTTCGCGCAGATCCCACACAGCTTCAGCAGGTCGTTTTGAATCTGGTCAATAACGCAGTTGATGCCATGAGCTCGGTTTCGGTTGAAGCGAGATTTCTACAGCTTGCAACGAGGCTCGAAGGAGTTTCGAGCGTTCTTTTGTCGGTCCGGGATTCCGGAATTGGAATACCCTTCGATGAGCAAGGACGTATCTTCGACCCGTTCTTCACGACCAAACTCGGGGGCATGGGGCTGGGGCTCGCCATCTGTCGTACCGTGATCGAGAATCACGATGGCAATTTGAGACTTTCCAGATCGGATTCACGCGGCTCGACTTTTGAGGTCACGTTGCCGGTCGGTCACTAGAATCCTCTGCTCTTCCTGTGATCAGGGCGCTGCAATTGCACGAGCACAGCTTCAGGTGCTCGTCTCATAGCTTGATTTAAATCAAGACTCGAGCCCGAACACCGCTGATTGCTGTGGCCCAATCAACGAGATATCGGGAGATGGCCATGGTGCAGGGTTCTCAAGAACGGCGGATAGACCAGTTCTTCTCCGGACCCGGCGCAAGGGCCGACGACTGGCGTTCACTGCTGGAGGCGGCCAAATCATGGTCCGCAGGTTCAGGAGACCGCACTGGCTTCGAGAAGCAGCTTGCCCGGATCGCGATCACCGAGGAATTTCACGCTTATCCGGGTTCACGCCTGATGGCGGTCTTGAAGGACCACGTCGCCGCCAATGACGCGACGGGCGTATTAGCGCTGGTGATGCGCATTACCCAGTCGCTGCAGACGCGGTCGTTCCGGCAGCACGCCAGTGACTGGGATGTGCATGCGGACGCCGACACCGAAATGCCCGATTTGCTGCCGCCGGGATTCGGCGACACCACGACGCGCCGGCCGTACTTTGAAACCCTGATCGTCACCGGTATTCCCGCCAGCAGTTGGAGCAGCCTTGGCGCCGAGTGGCGGAAACTGCGCCGTCCGTCGGACAGCTTCATCCATGAGCCGGTATTCGCCGGCAGCTTCGAGGACGCGTTCTGTGCCGCCATGCTCAATCCGGACCTCGCAGCAGTGGTGGTCAACGAGGGATTTGCGCTGCATTCGCGGCATGACGCACCGGTGCTGCGCACCTTGATGGGTTCGCTGGAGCAGCGGGAGACCTCCGACTCCGCGCTTGCGTTGGCCAAGACGTTGAAGCGGATACGGCCCGAGCTCGACATCTATCTCGTCTCCAACCGCAATGTGGAGGAGTTGGCGGGCAATCCCGAGGCCAATGTCGCGCGTCGCATCTTCTACTCGGTCGAGGAACTGCTGGAGCTGCATCTCGCGATCCTCGAAGGCGTGCAGGACCGGTACGAGACGCCGTTCTTCGACAACCTCAAGAAATATGCCCAACGTCCGATCGGAACCTTCCATGCGCTGCCCATCGCGCGCGGCAAGTCCGTGTTCAGGTCGGACTGGATCCGCGACATGGGCGAATTCTACGGCCCGAACCTGTTTCTCGCGGAGAGCAGCGCCACTACGGGCGGCCTCGACAGTCTTCTCGAACCTACAGGCAATATCAAGAAAGCGCAGGACAAGGCAGCGCGGGCCTTTGGCGGTGATCAGGTTTTCTTTGTCACCAACGGAACGTCCACCTCCAACAAGATGGCAGTGCAGGCGCTGCTCGCGCCGGGCGACATCGCCATCGTCGACCGCAACTGCCACAAGTCGCACCACTACGGAATGGTGCTATCGGGCGCGCAACCGCTTTACGTCGAAGCGTTTCCGATGACGGAATATTCAATGTATGGCGCGGTGCCGCTCAGGACCATCAAGCAGGCGCTGTTGAACCTCAAGTCGGAAGGCCGGCTGAACCGGCTCAAGATGCTTGACCTCACCAACTGCACTTTCGACGGCCACGTCTACAATACGCGGCGGGTGATGGAGGAATGCCTCGCGATCAAGCCCGATCTCATCTTTCTGTGGGATGAAGCCTGGTTCGCGTTTGCGCGCTTCTCGCCCTTCCTGCGTCCGCGCACGGGGATGGGCGCCGCCAACGACATTGAGGCGTGGATGCATGATCCCGGGTCTGTCCAGGGATATGAAAAACAGCGCTCCGAACTCGGCGACAACCCGTCGGATGAAACCCTGCTGAACATCCGCCTGATCCCGGATCCGCGGCAGATCCGCCTGCGGGTGTACCAGACCAATTCCACCCACAAATCGATGTCGGCTCTCCGGCAGGGTTCGATGCTGATCGTCAAGGATGTCGACTTCCACACTGTGGAGGCGCAGTTCAAGGAGGCGGTGTTCACCCACGCCTCGACCAGCCCGAACCAGCAGCTGATCGCCAGCCTCGACGTCGCGCGTCGCCAGATGGAGCTGGAAGGCTATGGGCTCGTTGCCAACGCGATCGAGATTGCGTTCGCAATCCGCAGGGCGGTCGCCGCGAATCCGCTGATATCGAAATATTTCAGCGTGCTCGGCGCCGACAAGATGGTGCCGGCGGAATTTCGCTCCAGCGGCTTCACCGACTACCTGAAGGAGGGGGTCAATTGGGGGCAGGTGCTGCAAAGCCTGAAGGAGGACGAGTTCTGCCTCGACCCCACCCGTCTGACTCTGGTGTGCGGAACCGCCGGTTTCGACGGCACCCAGTTCAAGGGTATCCTCGCCAATCGATACGGAATCCAGGTTAACAAGACCTCGCGCAATTCCGTGCTGATCCAGTCCAATATCAACAACACCCGCAGCGATGTCGCGCATCTGATCCGCGTGCTGGGCGAGATTTCCAGCGAGATCGAGCGCGACCTCGCGCAGGGCGGCGCCGACGCCATTGGGACATTCGATGCGCGGGTCAGGAGCCTGATGACCGACGTGCCGGGCCTGCCGAACTTCTCGCATTTCCACGACGGCTTCCGCGGCGATGCCGGCGAAAAGACCAACGAGGGCGATATCCGCAGCGGCTTCTTTGCAGCCTATGACGCGACGGGTTGCGAGTACCTCCGCCTCAACGATCCGGAGATTGATCGGCGCCTCAAGAACGGTCCCGATCTGGTGTCAGCGAATTTCGTAATCCCTTATCCGCCGGGCTTTCCGATCATGGTGCCCGGGCAGGTCATCTCCCAGGAGACGATCGATTTCATGCGCAAGCTCGATGTCAAGGAGATCCACGGCTACAACAACGTGCACGGCCTGAAGCTGGTGCGTCCGGAGGCCCTGATGAGGTTCGCCGATCGCCGTCCGCCGACGTCGAGTTTTCGGCCTGCGGCCGAGTGACAGGAATGAGGCAGCCCCTGGCCAGCTGGATCGCTCTGGCGGCGATAGCGGTGTCGATGGGCGCGGCCACGCCGGCGCACGCGATCACGGCGACCGTTCGCGTCACCATGGCCAAGGCCGGTCTGGTGGTCGGAGCCGGCGCGGGCAAGGGCATCCTGTCCTTTCGTCATCGCAATTATCCCTTCACGGTGCAGGGCTTGAGCCTTGGTCTCACGGCCGGCGCTTCGATCAACAGGCTCGTCGGGCGCGCCGACTACATCGACGAGCTCGGCGATTTCAGCGGCATCTATACCGTGGTTGGCGCGGGCGCCGCATTGGCTGGCGGCGTCGGCGGCGTGCAGCTCAGAAACGCGAGAGGCGTCACGATCACACTGAAGGGAGCCAAGGTTGGCCTCGAAGTGTCCGCCAACATCACCCAGGTCGTGATCATCCTGGATCAATCCCGTTCGACCCCTGACTGACATAACAGCATTGGAGAAGTGCCCATGAGAAATTTTAGTATCCGATTGCTTGGAGTCGCTCTGACCATGCTGCTTGCATGCGGCCTGGCGTCGCCATCGAAGGCCGATTCCGGCACCGTCCGAGTGGTCTTCACCAAAGGCGGGTTCATTGTCGGCGTCGGCGGCGGTCACGGCGTGTTGTATTTCCATGGCCGCCAATATCCATTCCGCGTGTCGGGAATGAGCGTCGGATTCACGATCGGGGCATCGACCACGCATCTGTCCGGCCAAGCCTTGAATCTTCGCCAGCCGCGCGACATTCAGGGAACCTACAGCGTGATCGGCGCCAGCGGTGCGGTGGCGGTCGGGGCGGGCGGCGTGGCGCTCCAGAACGGAAACGGGGTGATCCTGCAGCTCGCTGGCGGCAAGGTCGGCGTCGAGTTGTCAGCAGCCGTCGGTGGCGTCACCGTTGCGCTTCAGTAGGCGCGGTCCGACCCCCGTGCGGGATCAGACTCAATACCGCTCTGCGGCAAAATGCATTCGACGCAGGGCGGTCTGGTCGTCATAGCGACCCTTGGTCGATCGCTTCGGCAACCGGATCTTGTCGCGGGGAATCTTCTTGTGCGGGATGCTCTTCAGCACATGGGCGATGCAGTTTAGCCGTGCCCGCCGCTTGTCGTCGGAACGGATGATGGTCCACGGCGCATGTTTTGAATTGGTAGCCTTCAGCATCAGATCGCGCGCGTGTGAATAGTCATACCAGCGACGGTAGGACTCGGTGTCCATTGGGCTGAGTTTCCATTGCCGCAATGGATCGTCGATTCGCGCCCTGAATCGCCGCTCCTGTTATTCCATTCCGACCTCAAGCCAAAGTTTGATCAGAACGATGCCGGCATCGACCACGTATTTTTCGATCTGCGGACACAGCAGCAGGAAGCGCTTGTGCTCGTCGGGCTCGACAAAGCCCATGACATATTCGACGCCGGCGCGGTTGTACCAGCTGCGGTCGAATATTGCGATCTCGCCGCCGGATGGAAAGTGCTGCATGTAGCGCTGCACGAACATCTGGCTCTTTTCGCGATCGGAAGGCGCAGGCAAGGCAACCACGCGAAACACGCGCGGGCTGACTTTTTCGGTGATCGCCTTGATGACGCTGCCCTTGCCGGCGGCGTCGCGGCCCTCGAACAGGATGATGACCCGGAGCTTCTTCTCCCTGACCCAATCCTGGAGTTGGCAGAGTTCGACCTGAAGCTTGCGGAGTTCCTTCTCATAGGGTTTGCGTTTCATGCGCGAGGAGTTTTGTTCGTCATTGGACATCAATCGCTCCAGGCAATGACGATGCTGATATCGCCGGGCATTCCTCCGGGAAAATCGACGATTTGATATTTGAGGCGATAGCCACGGGGCTTCAGGTAATCGGACCAGAGCTGGAAAATCTCCCGCGGAATTCCCGTCAGCGTCTTTTCCCAACCCGGTTCCTGCTGATTGATGGCGCGGCCAAGATCGGTGCAGAGCGTGTTCGGGAAGCGGTAGACCTGGACCTCACTGAGGCCATTGCGTACCGCGCGCTGGATCACGGTGGAAGCTAGCTTGATCTTTTCGTCTTCCGACAGGCCGGAGGGCTTGCTCAGCCTCTCGATCAGCGCGCGCTTTTCCGCCTCCGCCGCAGCCGTGCGCCGCAGATGCCCGTCGGCCTTTTCGGCCTCCTTGATGGCGGCCTGTCGCTGGATTTCCTTTGTGGTAGGCAACAGATCGTCAATCTTGTCGGGCATGGCAGCTCCTTGCCTTTGGGCCAATAACACTCCTGTGTCTGAGCTACGGCCACGCCTGGAGGCGACCCCTTGATCCAGATCAAACTCGCTCGGATGCTGGAATCCGGTACTGCGGCGCAGTCGCACGTGAGGATCATACAGTGACCGATCAGCTTCATCCGATGGCGCCGCACGATCTGCCTTCCTGCGTGTCCCGCGCCAGGTGAGATGTCCGACGCCCGCCATTTGATCCAGATCAAGCTTCGTGATCGCAGGGGTGAAAAAATGCGGTCGTTGTGCAGATCAGGCCTTTTTCCTTCACTGGAGTCGCCATGGCAGCCGCTGTTCAAAATCCGATTGCCACCGACCACGTTCCGTTTTTCGTCACGCCTCCCGGCGGGACCGATGTGGTCTTTCAAATGGTGACTTGGTTTGTGCTGCTATGTGTCGTCGGACTGGGCGTTATCTTCTTCACGATCCATACGCTGCCTGAGCGAATGGCGCACCGAACAAAAAAAGTGCAGCTCGACATCGTTGCTATCCTCGGCCTGATAGCGCTTTTTACCAACGAGCATATCTACTGGATCGCCGCACTGATCCTTGCGTTCATCGAGCTTCCCGACTTCCTCACTCCGTTCCAGCGCATTGCGGTCGCGGTCGAAAACATGACTGAACAAAAAGCTGGAGGTGAAGCCGAGACCGCCGATTCGAGCGCCGTGACCACGAAGCTGGAACCTGTGGCGGCCGATCGCGCCGGTGGCGGATATCTTCCTGGAGCGGAAACGGCGGAGGCGGCAGCCTCGCGTCCCGTCTCGAAGGGGTCCGCCCATGCTTGAGCTGATGATGTGTTCGATGCTGACCCTGGTTCCGGACTATCTGATCCGGCGTTATGTGCAAGGCAAGCGCATCGGCCAAGAGATCACGCTGTTCTCGGTCTGGTACGAGCTGCGCTGGGGCATTACGCTCTGCCTAATCCTCACGGTACTGCTCATCACGATCGTCCTGTACAACCATCCGGCTTCGAAGAACGTGAATGCGCTGTTTCGTACCATCTCGATCTTTGCTGAGACCGGGGGCCGGGTATCCGAGGTTTACATCGGCTATGACCAGAAGGTGAAGAAGGGCGACAAGCTATTCAAACTCGACAGCAAACGCCAGGAGGCAGCCATCGATACCGCTCGCGCCAAGATCGCGGAAGTGGATGCTGCGTTCGCGACCGCCAAGGCGGATCTTTTGACAAGCCAAGGCAAGCTCGACGAGGCCAAAAGTGATTATCAGCAGGCGCTCGATGAGTACAACACCAAGCAGACTTTGTATCAGCGAAACCCAGACGTCGTCGCCACACGTGAGCTCGATAAGCTGAGGACGCTGACAGCGGCCCGGCAGGGCGGCGTCGACGCGGCGCAGGCCGCCGCGCAGGCGGCGGAAACCCGGCTGTCGACCGTCCTGCCCGCCCAGAAGGCGAGCGCGGAGGCGGAGCTTGCGGCGGCAAAGGTCGAACTCGAAAGAATGACGATCTATGCCGGCGTCGACGGGCGCGTCGACCAGTTTGTCCTCAAGGTGGGTGATATCGTGCAGCCGGCGCCGGTTACGAGGGGCGCGGGCATCATCATTCCGGAAGGCGCCGGAGAGGACCAGTTGGTCGCGGGATTCAACCAGATTGAAGCGCAGATCATCAAGGTCGGCATGATTGCCGAAGCGACCTGTATTTCCAAGCCATTGACCATCATTCCCCTAGTCGTCTCGCGCGTGCAGGACGTCATCGCCGCCGGCCAGATCCTGCAGACCGTCCAATTGACCGAAATGGACAAGATTGGCCCGCCCGGAACTGTCCTGGTTTTCCTCGAACCCCTTTATCCGGGAGTGATGGAGCGAGTTCCAGCCGGCAGCAGCTGCATTGCCAATCTATATTCTGACAACCACGAGCGGATCGCGTCAAAGGACACGGGCACGCTGCAAAGAGTCTATCTCCACGCGGTGGATACCGTGGCGCTCGTCCACGCCATCGTCCTCCGCCTTCAGGCCGTGGTTCTGCCGCTGAAGTCGCTGGTGTTCGGCGGACATTGAGAGGAATTGCAAATGGCCGATCCTCGCGCGGTGATCGCAATCGTTGCAATGATGCCGGCGCTTGCGTTTCCTGGACACGTCAACGCCGCGGAACTGACCGGCGCATGGGCGCCGGATGAGAACAAATGCAGCCAAGTGTTCGCGCGGCGAGGGCGCGCCATGCAGATCGACTTCGCCGAGTTCGCCGGCATCCACGGTGGCGGGTTCATCATCGAGGCGGGCCGGATCCGAGGGAAGTTCGTCAAATGCAAGATCAAGACGCAAAAGGAAGAAGGGCAGAGCCTCAACCTGATCGCGGCGTGCGCCACCGACATCATGCTTTCCAATGTCCAATTCGTGCTGAAGGCGGTCAGTGAGGACAGCATGACGCGAGTGTTCCCGGGGATTGAGGGCATGGAGGTCAAGTATCATCGCTGCCGGCTCTGAGCAACGCGCGGCGAACCCTTGATTCATATCAAGTCATGGACGAAAGACGCTGCGAGAATGCCCGCGCGTTCCAACCGGGAGTATCGATATGAAAAGGTCAGGTGATCGCGTACCGATGCATGTTTCGGCGTTGGCAGCCGTCTCAGTCGCCATATTCGTGGTAGCGAGCGGTCACAGTGCTCGCGCCGACGATTCCGCAAACCTGTTGAAAGCGATGACCGACTATATCACCGCGCAAAAGTCGATCACGGCGACGTTCGACAGCGATGTCGAGGTTGTCACCCCCGAGTTGCAGAAGATCCAGTTCGCCAGTTCGGGTCAATTTAGAATATCGCGGCCCGACAAGCTGCGTGTCAGGCGCACGGGCGGTTACGCCGATGTCGAGCTCGTCTACGACGGCAAGACCGTTTCGATCTACGGAAACAATGCCAAGGCCTATGTGCAGACCGAGGTGCCTGGCACGATCGACCATCTCGTCGACGCGCTGCAGGACAGAACTGGCGGCGCCATGCCTGGCACCGATCTGCTGCTCTCGGATGCCTACGACGTGCTGACCTCGGACGTCATCGACGGCCATCATGTCGGACAGGGCGTGGTCGATGGCGTCGAATGCGAGCATCTCGCGTTTCGTGGACACGACACCGACTGGCAGATCTGGATCCAGACCGGGGCTCAGCCGATCCCGCGTAAATATATTATCACCAGCAAGACGCTGGCCGGCGCGCCGCAATACACGCTGCGCATCAGGGAATGGAAGACCGACGCGATCGCGGACGCGGATGCCTTTGCTTTTAAGCCGCCGGAAGGCGCGACCAAGGTCAGCCTCGATTCCGGGGCCATGATTGAATTTGACGAAGTGCCCCCGGGCATAACCGCAGGAGCTAAGAAATGACCCGCTTGATGCGCACGACCACGGTTCTTCTTGCCGCCGCTGTCGCCTTCACCGGCGCGCTGCTCTGGAACGGCAGGAGCGACCTCAAACAAGGGCTGGTTTCTACTTCGGAAGCCCGGGTAGGGCGCCCGTTGACGCCGATGAGCTATGCCGGAGTTGCCCGCAGAACCACGCGCCGCGCAGTCGCGGTCGGTGCGGCGGCTGGCGTGGCTGCCGGCGCCTATGTAGCCAGGCCGGGCTGCGTGCAGGTGACCGACGCTTATGGCCGGATCGTCACCAGGTGCTGATGGTCTGCCGGGTTCCGTGGCCACCCGATCGCGCTGAATGATGCACCGCCGCCAACTCATTTCGCTGATTGGCGGCGCGACGGTCTATCCGCTGGCGGCGAAGGCGCAGGACCGGGTGCCCTGTGTTGGCGTTCTCACGGCCAATGTGGAGACCGATCCCGACGCGCAGGCGCGCATGCGCGCCTTTAGACAAGGCCTATACGCCAGAAGAGATGACGGGAAGACCGGTCTTCATTTCGAAATACGCTGGCCGGGACCGGATGTTGTACTCCAGCAGCGTTATGCGGAAGAACCAGTGTCGCTCCATCCAGACGTGATTTTGGCCACCAGCACGGCGGCGGCACGAGCGTTGCGAAAAGCGACGAAGTCAATCCCGATCGTTTTCGTCGGTCTTTCGGACCCGACGATGACCGGCATCGTTTCGGATTTGGCTCGCCCCGAAGCTAATGCCACCGGTTTCATGCTCTACGAGCACACCATTGTCGGGAAATGGATGAGCTTGCTCAAGGAAATGCTGCCGACGCTCGCGCATGTGGGGTTGTTTTTCAATCCGGAAACCGCCCCCTATGCTTCGCGCTATGTGGGCATGGCACGCGAGCTTGCCAGACAGCTCCGTGTCACGGTCGCAGCCGTCAGCGTTCGCCGGGCGGATGAGATCGAATCCGCCATTGCCGGGTTTTCCCGTTCGGTTCACGCAGCCCTGATCGTCCTGCCCGATGGAGGCTTCACGGGCGTGAACAGGATGGCTGTCATTGAAGCCGCGGCCCGACACCATCTGCCGGCGATTTTCAGCGCCCGATTCTACGTGGCGAGCGCCGGGCTGATGTCCTATGCAGCGGACCTGACGGGCCAGTTTCGCGACAGCGCCGAGTACGTGGACCGTATCCTGCGCGGAGCTGCCCCGGCCGATCTCCCGATCCAGTTTTCGACCAGGTTCGACCTCGTCATCAACACCGCTACCGCCGACGCCTTGGGCTTGACCGTTCCGCCGGAGCTGCTCGTCGATGCTGAATTGATCCAGTGAGGCGGGGGGCTACTGGTTTTGTACCGGCAGTGTCACGGCATATTTGCGCAGCGATTCGAGCATGCTTTCGCGGCCGCGTTCCTCCGGCGGTTCCTGCCAGCCGGGCTCGATGCCGGACATGTCGGGTAATTCATGTGCGATGCCCTTGTGGCAATCGATACAGGTCCGCTCCTTCGAGATCAGAAATTTCGCGTGAATTGCGGCCGCGCGACTGGTCTGCTTGGTGAAATCCATCGCAATCGCGGAATGACAGTTCCGGCACTCGAGGGAGTCGTTTGCCTTCATGCGCGACCATTCGTTCTTCGCGAGCTCAAGCCGGTGATTCAGAAATTTGTCGCGGGTCGAAATCGTTCCGAAGATCTTGCCCCACACCTCCTTCGAGGCCTGCATCTTGCGCGCAATCTTGTCTGTCCAGGCATGCGGCACGTGGCAGTCGGGGCACGTCGCGCGCACGCCAGAGCGGTTCGAGAAATGAATCGTGTGCTGCAGCTCTTGATAGACATTGTCATGCATTTCATGACAGCCGGTGCAGAACTTCTCGGTATTGGTCAGCTCCAGCGCGGTGTTGAACGCGCCCCAGAACATGATCCCGCATGCAAAACCACCGAGCGCAAGGAAGGCGAGGCTGAAATGCATGCTGGGCCGGGTTGCGATATTCCAGAACCAGAACAGCAATGCCTTCAACCGTGCCATGGCGAGCTCATTGCCTGGATGGCGAGCCCAGCGCCATGTCCTGGAAGGTATTTGGAACGAGCGGGCGGGCGTCGGTCTGGTTGACGTGGCAGGCCGTACAGAAATATCGACGCGGGGTAACGTCGGCGAGCACCTGCCCGTCGCGGTCCATGAAATGCGTCACGCTGATCATCGGCGCGCCGGAAGCCTCGGTATATTGCCGACGGTGACAATCGAGGCAGCGATTCGTCCTTACGGTGAGCTGGTAATTGTCGATCGAATGCGGGATTACCGGTGGCTGCTCGGGATAGTTCCGCATCATGCGCTTGTCGTCGGTGATTGGCCGGGCGAATGGCGAGGCGGGCTCGTTGATCATCGGCGAGGCATCTCCCGTCAGTCGCGGCACGAGCTTGGGCGCCGACTGCGCATAGATCGCGCCGCACGCAAGCACCAGGGCCCCTCCGGCAAGTGCGCACGTGATGGCTTTCAGTGATCCGATCAAACGAGAACGACCTTGACCGCGCATTTCTTGAAATCCGTCTGCCTGGAAATCGGATCGGTTGCATCCAGCGTCACCTTGTTGATGAGCTGGCTGGCGTCGAACCACGGTACGAAGATCACGCCGTGTGGTGGCTTGTTGCGTCCCTGGGTATCGACACGCGTGCGGATTTCGCCTCGCCGCGAGATGATCCTGACCTCGGCGCCCTGATTGATGCCGCGGGCGCGGGCATCCTCGGCATGCATGAAACAGCGTGCGCCCGGAAATGCCTTGTAGAGTTCGGGGACGCGCATGGTCATCGATCCGGAATGCCAATGCTCGAGCACTCGTCCGGTCACGAGCCAGATATCGAAGTCCTTGTCGGGGGATTCTGCCGGCGGCTCATAGGGCACGGCGATGATCCTCGCCTTTCCGTCCGGCTGTCCGTAAAAATCAACGCCCTTGCCCGATTTGACAAAGGGATCGTAGCCCTCGCGATAGCGCCAGCGGGTCTCCTTGCCGTCGACGACCGGCCAGCGAAGACCCCGGTTCTGGTGATAGGTGTCGTAGGAACCGAGGTCGTGGCCGTGGCCGCGGCCGAATGAGGCATATTCCTCGAACAGGCCTTTCTGGACATAGAAGCCGAAAGCCTTGGATTCCTGGTTGTCATAGTCCGCGGGGATTTCGCTGGCGGGAAATTTGTCGACCTGGCCATTCCGGAACAGGATCTCGTAAATCGACTTGTCGCGATAGTTCGGGTTGCGGTCGAGCAATTCTGCCGGCCATACTTCGTCGGTGGTGAAGCGCTTCGAGAATTCCATCAATTGCCAGAGGTCGGATCGCGCTTCGCCCGGCGCATTGACGAGCTGCCGCCAGGCGTGCGTGCGCCGCTCGGCATTGCCGTAGACGCCTTCCTTCTCGACCCACATCGCGGCCGGCAATACGCAATCGGCGGCCATTGCGGTGACGGTCGGGTAGGCATCCGAGACCACGATGAAGTTGTCGGGATTGCGGTAGCCGGGATAGGTTTCATTCGAACAGTTAGGCGCCGCCTGCAGGTTGTTGTTGACCTGTATCCAGTAGAAATTGAGCTTGCCGTCGTGGAGCATGCGGTCCTGCTCGACGGCGTGATAGCCGGGCTTCTCCGGGATGAGGCCGGACGGGACGCGCCAGATGTCCTCGGCGCGTTTGCGATGTTCGGGATTGTTGACGACCATGTCCGCCGGCAGCCGGTGCGCAAAGGTTCCCACTTCGCGTGCCGTGCCACAGGCCGATGGCTGACCGGTAAGCGAGAAAGGCGAGTTGCCCGGCTCCGAGATTTTTCCGGTCAGGAGATGGATGTTGTAGATCAGCTGATTGGCCCAGACACCCCGCACATGCTGGTTGAACCCCATGGTCCACAACGACATCACCTTTCGGTCCGGATCGGCATAGAGTTCCGCGAGTTCCTGCAGGAAGCCGCGCTCGACGCCGGAAAGTTCGGACACCTTTGCCAGCGTGTAGTCCTTCACGAAGTTCGCATAGGCGTCGAAATCGATCGGCTGGGTCGCACCAGGATTGGCGGCGCCCTTGGCCTTCTGCTCAAGCGGATGATCGGCCCTCAAGCCATATCCGATATCGGTTGCGCCCTTGACGAAGGCGGTGTGATTCTTGACGAAATCCTGGTTGACGCGCCCGGTCGAAATGATGTGGTTGGCGATGAAATTCAGGATCGCGAGATCGGTGCCGGGTTTGAACACGATGGGGATATCGGCGAGGTCGGAGCTGCGATTGGTGAATGTCGAGAGTACGGCGACTTTCACATGCGGATGGCTGAGCCGTCGATCGGCAAGACGGGTCCACAGGATCGGATGCATTTCCGCCATGTTGGAGCCCCAGAGCACGAAGGCGTCGGCAGCCTCGAAATCGTCATAGCAACCCATCGGTTCGTCCATGCCGAAGGTGCGCATGAACGCCACGGCGGCCGAAGCCATGCAGTGACGGGCGTTGGGATCGAGATTGTTCGAACGGAAACCCGCCCGCATCAACTTGGTCGCGGCATAGCCCTCCGGCACCGTCCACTGACCCGAACCGAACATCCCGATGGCGGTCGGCCCTTTGGCCTTGAGTACGGCCTTGGCCCGTTGAGCCATCGTGTCGAACGCTTCGTCCCAGCTGACCGGCGTCAGCTCGCCGTTCTTGTCGAAGACGCCGTTCTTCTTGCGGAGAAGGGGCGTCGTCAGCCGGTCGGCGCCGTACATGATCTTGGAGAGAAAATATCCCTTGATGCAGTTCAGTCCGCGATTGACCTCGGCCAGCGTATCGCCGTGGGTCGCGACGACCTTGTCATCCTTGACGCCGACCATGACGCCGCAACCGGTGCCGCAGAACCGGCATGGGGCCTTTGACCACTTGATTTTCAGCGTGCCGATGCCGCCGGCGACGGCCTGGGCCTGGGCCGGCCGATCGGGACGGACCGTTGCCATCGCGATGGCAGCGGCCTGGGCTTTCAGGAGATTGCGCCGGGACAGCTTCAAATCGTTTCTCCAATGTCCGAGAGCTGCGCGGTCTGCTCAAAGACCATGTTGGCGGAAAGCACGCCGTTCCACGTGGCGATTTCGGCGAGTTGGCTTCCGATCGCACCTGCGTCGTTGGCTTCCATCACGACCACGATCTTGAAGGCTTCCGCGTGATGGATTTCGAATCCGGCGAGCGTGGAGAGCCGCGCAAGAATTTCCTCGCGCCGGTCTGGAAGCACCGTTACGACGGCGCTGGAGATATGGATTGTTGAGGCGGCCGGCCGAGCCGGCCGGGAAGTCAGATCTCCCTTCAACAGCGCGCGTCGCGATGGTCTGGCGGGATGCATGGCCGTCATCGCCTGGGAGGGCCGGGAGGACCGGCGACCAACTGGTACATCCAGACGGCAAAGCCGTATCCGCCGACCAACCCGATGGTTCCGACCGGCCAGATCAAGGCGACAATGACCACGAAGACCATCAATTCGTCGTGCCGTGTTCGGGCACGGTTCCCGATCGGCTTAATTTTGTTCGAATGGTCTGTCATGTACAGATCCGAACGCTGGAATGCAGGGCTCCCGCCTTCGCGGACGCGCAAGCGTTTTTGATATTCTTGCCGGAGCTCGACAGCGTTGATCTGGATCAATGCTTGCCGCGAGTGCATGCGCCTTTTCGGCGGTGGCGGTCGCTCGCTGTCGGGCGCGGGGAGGCGAGGCATTTGATGGCAACGAGCCCGGGGCGGCCAGCCCGTTCTAAGGTCCGAAGTCCTGCTGTTTCCGCAACCGGCGTTGCAACTCATCTATGACACCGCGCCGATTGGGCTTACCTGTCTGTCGCCGGATTGCCGTTACTTTCAGATCAACCAGCGGCTCACCGAAATCTGCGGTATTTCGGTCGAGGATCATCTGGGGCGGGCGGTGCGGGATTGCGTCCCGGCACTCGCCGATTCCGTCGAGCACATCGTCCGCTCGATTATGGAAACCGGTGAGCCCGTTACGGGCATCGAGGTCGGCGGCCAGCGCGCGGACCTGTCCGAGGAGCGCTCCTGGATCACCTATTGGCATCCGTTGCGGTCTCCGAGCGGTGAAATCGTCGCCGTTAACGTCGCTGCGGAGGAGATTACCGAACGCAAGCGCAGCGAGCAGAAGATGAGGCGTGCGCGGGAAGCTGCCGAAGCCACACTGGAGCATCTGCGGGAGACGCAGGCGTCCCTGATCGAGGCGGAGAAGCTGGCCGCGCTCGGCCGGCTCGTCGCAGGCGTTGCGCATGAGATCAGCGGTCCTGTCGGGATCAGCCTGACCGTTGCCTCGTCGCTACACACCCGATGCGAGGCCTTTGCCGCTGAGGTCGGGCGCGGCGAACTCAGGAAGTCTACCTTGAACGAATTTCTCAACGTCGTAAGCGACGCCTCTATTCAGCTGGTAACGAACCTCGTCCGCGCTTCCGACCTGACGGAATCCTTCAAGCAGGTGGCCGCCGACCGCAGCCGTCTGGAGCGCCGGCGCTTCGAGGTCGCCGAACTCACGGATCAGGTGCTGGTCGGGCTCATGCCGGAACTGCGGAAGCGGGAGCTCGTGCTCGATGTTATTTGCGAGCCCGATCTCGTCATGGACAGCTTACCGGGCCCCTATGGTCTTGTACTGAGCAACGTCGTTCTCAACTCGATCATGCATGCGTTTCCGGACCGAAAACACGGGATCATCACCATCAACGCGGGCGCTTTCGGGGACGGCGATGTCGAGATCGTGATTTCTGACGATGGTTGCGGCATGAGCCCGCAGATTCGGCGTCACGCCTTCGATCCCTTCTTCACCACGCGTCGGCATGAAGGCGCGTTGGGTCTCGGCCTGCATATCGTGCACAGCATGGTCGTGGACCGTCTCGAGGGCGGTTGGCCATTGCCAGCGAGGCCGGACTGGGAACGACGGTTCGACTGATCCTGCCGCGGTCGATCAAGTTTGAGCCGGGATCCGGAACCGCGAACGCGTGAGCCTTCGTCCGCCGGCCTTGATCTCGATCAAAGCGCCTCTCTTCGATCGGTGTTCGTTGCAGCCACGGCTTGAAGGAGATGGAAGCATGTTGCGTTGCAGAAAAATTCTGTTGGCATTCGCCGTCATGGTCGCAACAGCTGTTGGCGCCGCAGCCCAACAGCCGGTGACAACGCCGGCGCCGCCCGACGAGTTGCTGAAGCCCGAGCAACTCGAAGCCTTGGTGGCGCCGATCGCGCTCTATCCCGACGCGCTGCTCGCCAACATGCTTGCCGCGGCGACCTATCCGCTCGAAGTCGTGGAAGCGGACCGCTGGATCAAGGAGAAGAAGATAAAGGGCGACGCGCTCAAGGCCGAAGTCGACAAGAAATCCTGGGACGATAGCGTCAAGGCGCTGACCGCGACGCCTTCGGTGCTCGACATGATGAGCGACAAGCTCGACTGGACCAAAAGTCTCGGCGACGCCATGCTGGCGCAGCAGTCCGACCTTATGGATGCGATCCAGCGGCTGCGCGAGAAAGCGCGGGGCAACAACAAGCTCTCGTCCAACAAGCAGCAGAAGGTCACGGTCAAGCAGCAGGAAAGCAGGCAGGTCATCGTGATCGAACCGACCGATCCGAACGAGATGTACGTTCCCTATTACGAACCGGCCGCGGTCTATGGCGCCTGGCCCTATGCGGACTACCCGCCGTATTATTTCGGCTATCCCTCCTATATCGGAGCCGGCGTGGTCGCGGCGGGAATCGCCTTCGGTACGGCCTGGGCGATCGGCCGCTGGGGCAATTACTGGGGCGGCGGCTGCAACTGGGGCAATCGCAACGTCTACGTCAACCACCGCACCACCAACGTCTGGCAGCACAATGCCGCGCACAGGCAGGGTGTTCGGTACAATAATGCGAGCGTCCAGCAGCGCTTCGGCAACGACAATCTGCGCGCCGGTAGCGCCAATCGGAATGATTTTCGCGGCAGGGGCGGTCAACAGGTGCTCAATCCGGGAAATATTCGCCCGGCTGGCGGCGATCGGGCCGGCAATATCGGCGACCGGCGGGGAGATCGCACAGGCGATCGCGGGGGCAACCGTGTCGACAATCGCGATCGTGGCGGCGGCAATCAGACCAACAAAGCCAACCGGCGCACCGACAAAGCCGGCAGCCGGGGCAATTCCGGCAATCGCGCTGCTGCAACGAACCGGACACGGGGAGGCGGAGGCCTCAACGTGTCATCGGCCGCTGCGGCCAGCGCGGCGTCCGCGCGGGGAAGGGCGAGCTTTGCCAGCGCCGGAGGTGCGCGCAGCGTTGGCAGCAGCGGAGGTGGCTTCCGCGGGGGTGGCGGCGGCTTCCGAGGTGGTGGTGGAGGAGGCGGCCGCGGAGGCGGCGGTCGGCGTTCCGACCTAGCCTTGAAGCACCACGTCGTTCTGCTCGGCCATCTCGATAATGGGCTCGGCTACTACCGCTTCAGCTATCTCGGCAGCGACACGGTCTATGTCGGCGTCATCGCGCAAGAGGTGCAGGCACTGATGCCTGAAGCGGTGACACGCGGCCGTGACGGCTACTTGAGGGTCTATTACGACAAGCTTGGCCTGACGTTCCGCACCTATCGCGAATGGCTTGCGGGCGGTGCAAGAATCCCCGCGGAGGTGTCGCCATGATCGCTTTGAAGTCATTGCATCGCGCTGCGTCGGCAGGCGTTGGTGCCATCATGGCGCTGGCCCTGATGAACTCGGTGTCCCAGGCGCAGCAGTCCTTTCCATCTCCGGAGGATGCCGCCGCAGCATTGGCTGTTGCGGTCAAAAGCGACAACAAGCGGGAGATTCTCAAGGTACTCGGCACCCGCGCCGCAGACATCATTGAATCCGGCGACGACGTCGCGGACGCGCAGACCCGCAAGGCCTTCGTTTCCACCTACGATGCTAGGCATTCTATCAGGACCGAAGCAAACAAGAAGGCGACGCTCATTCTTGGCGCAGAAGATTTTCCGTTCCCGATTCCGCTGGTCAGCACCAAGAGCGGCTGGGAATTCGACGCCGATGCGGGCCGTATCGAGATATTGTATCGCCGCATCGGCCGTAACGAACTCGATGTGATCCAGACCTGCCTCGCCTACGTGGACGCCCAGAACGAATATGCCGCGAAGGATCATGGTGATGGCGTAGGCGCCTACGCGCAACGCATCGTGAGCAGTTCCGGCAAAAAGGACGGCCTGTTCTGGCGCGATGACGCCGACCCGAGCCCGCTTGGCGAACTGGCAGCCCGGGCTTCAGCCGAAGGCTACAAGGAGAATGGCGAGCCATACCATGGCTATTATTTTCGCGTGCTGAAGGGGCAGGGACCGGATGCGCCGGGCGGCGCATCCTACTATGTGGTGAGAGGCAAGATGATCGGCGGCTTCGCGCTGATCGCCTACCCCGCAGATTATGGCAATTCCGGCGTCATGACCTTTCTGGTCAATCATGCCGGCACTGTTTACCAGAAAGACTTGGGAGCACGGACCGAGATCATCGCCAGGCGCATCACGGTGTTTGATCCGGACCAGACCTGGAAGAAAGTCGACGCAGCAAAATAGCGGCTGTTGCGCCAGTCTGCGGCAGTACCGCAGCTCGAGTGCATTGGCAATTGGCGACCACCCACTGCTGGTGTCCGGCCTTGGCGTTTCGAGTGAGGAGTAGCTGCAGAATTTCTGATAAATGTGAACCTCTCCTCGATCGGCGCTGCCCGTACGGAAAGCTGCCTTCGTCAGTCCGCTCCATCTTCGTCTGGTGATGAGCCACGTCAGCATTAGGTTCTTTGTACCCATGCCAGTTCGCGCAGGGCAACCGCGTTGCCAAAACCTGTTGCGTTTTAAGGATAAGCTTGGTGAGTGCGGAAGGAACCCTAATCCTCGCCCGATGACCAAAAGTGACGAAACCAGAAGCCGAACCAAATTCGACAACTGCCGCCAAATTCCCTGTTCCGTTTTAAGAATTCTCTGTTCCTCGCATTCCTTTCCCTGTTATCCCGAACAGGGAACTATGCAGAAACCTGCTGCAGCACAGCGTTTTTTGCTCCGGCGTCCGGTCTCCGCAGCCTCAAAACTGAGTATTTCCCTGTTAAATTCCCTGTTTGCAGGGAATTACGTTGGGAGACGGGTGCGATCTGCACTGTGTCCCCAGCCAGCCCTCCGTCGTTGCTGCGAACGCAGGACCCATAACCCCTGGCATCGATTGTATTCGGGAGCGACTTGGGTTTCGCCGTTCCTTTGCCATGGTTCGAGACGCGCGGCGTTGCCGCGCTCCTCACCATGAGGACCTCATCCTGAGGAGGCGCGTTAGCGCCGTCTCGACGTGTCCGCCGAAGCTCGCAGAGCGAAGGCGGAAGGATGGGCCGCAAACGCAGACATACTTCATCATTCTCGCGACAGCTTTTCCGCCCGAGCCTTGCAAAATCATTCGCTCCCTCGAAACGAGGGCGCAGGGAAGACCGGGTGCGCGCCGCACCCGCGGTCTCGTGTGCAATGGGCAACAGAGAAAGACGCACACGAGCAGACAGGTTCGGCGGAA
>Ga0134126_10000591_pt1 | contig 46049 bp, 31 predicted proteins | sample KB31752_FD_96881 | JGI IMG/M metagenome (GOLD analysis project Ga0134126, IMG submission 96881) | Terrestrial soil microbial communities with excess Nitrogen fertilizer from Kellogg Biological Station, Michigan, USA - KB3-175-2 | ecosystem: Environmental > Terrestrial > Soil > Unclassified ...
CCATATGGCGCGGCATGTGCCCCCAGCACAAGCCTCCCCTGAGCAGATCGTGCTTCGCGCCGAGGTCATTCACCCGCCACTGGCGTTCGCCGGCGACCCCCTGTTGTGTCTTTTCCGCATCGGGCTGATTGTCGGTTACGACGAGCTGGATGTGCCGGCCCAATTCCTCCCGCGGGATCGGCCCCGCGATTGCCGCCAGCGGATGCGATGGCGCACAGACGGTCACCATTGGCGCGTCACATAAATGCTGCCTTTCCAGGGTACCCGGGCTCAGCTCCGGCACGTCCGTGATCGTCACCGCCAATGCGCACGTGCCTTCGAGAACCAAACGCTCGCCGCCCTGCATGGTCGTTATGCGCAGATTGATTGCCACCGTTGGAAAGTCCGCCTGCAGACTGCGCAGGCATTCAATCAGGTGCGCGCGCGGGAAATAGGTATCCACGGCAATCGAGACTTGGGGTACCCCGGCCTCAGCAATGGAAGCCGCGCGCGTCTTCATTTCCTCGGTGCGTGAGATCACCGCACGAGCATCGGGCAGGAGGCCGCGGCCCGCGGGCGTAAGCGTCGCTTTGCGGGTGTTGCGTTCGAACAGCTGCACATCAAAGGCACTCTCGAGCGCCTTGATCGCGTGACTGATCGCCGACTGTGCGCGCCTCAGCTCCCGTGCAGCCCCGGAAAAGCTTCCTTGGTCACACACGGCAACAAAGGCCCGAAGTTGATTGATCGTGACGTTATCGAGCATAACTATCTAACGAGTAGATGCTACTTATACATTTATCGTCAATTGTCTTCATGAGTCAAGCCCCCAGATTCACGGTTGTCGCTTACTCAATCCCCGAAGGATGCATGACATGAACAGACTGAATGGGAAGACCGCCGTGATCACCGGTGGCGCTACCGGCATCGGCCGCGCCGCAGCAAAGCGCTTCATCGAAGAGGGCGCCTTCGTCTTCATCTTCGGCCGCCGGCAGAAAGAACTCGATGCCGCCGTGGCCGACCTCGGGCCCAATGCGCGCGCGGTGAAGGGCTCGGTCTCGGATGAGGCCGACCTCGACCGACTATACGCGGCGGTGAAGAAGGAGCGCGGAACCCTCGACATCGTGTTCGCCAATGCCGGGGTGGGAAGCCAGCTTAAGCTCGGCGAGATCACCGCCGAGCACATCGACGAAACATTCGATGTGAATGTGAAGGGTTCGATATTCACGGTCCAGAAGGCACTGCCGCTGATGGGCGCGGGCGGTTCGATCATCCTGACCGGATCGAGCGCCGGCACCACGGGCGCGCCGGCATTCGTCTTCGCCTCGCTCAATCCGTTCAAGCGCATGGCCGATCCGGCGGAGATCGCAGCGGTGGCCGCCTTTCTCGCGTCGCCGGACAGCAGCTTCATGACCGCCAGCGAGGTCGCCGTCGACGGCGGCCTGGCGCAACTCTAAGGCGAAGGAACATATATGAGCTACGCAATTATCGGCTTCGGCAAGATCGGCCAGGCTCTTGCCAAGGCGTTTGCCCGCAGCGGCATCGACGTATCCGTTGCAACCACTCGCGACCCGGAAAGCTTTGCATCCGCTGCGGCCGCGATCGGACCCGAGATCATTCCCAAAAAACTGGCGGAAGCCGTCAAGGCGGACATCGTCTTTTTGGCGGTCCGTTACGAGTCGCACCGGGATGTCGCGAAGGCGCTGCCGACCTGGAAGGGAAAGACCATCATCGATGTGACCAATGCCTACGGCGTGTCCCCTGAGGAACTGGGTGGACAGCTTTCTTCCAAGGTCGTCGCTCAGGCCTTCCCCGGTGCCCGGCTCGTGAAGGGCTTCAATCATCTCGCCGCGGGAACCTTGGCCGCCGATCCAAGCGTCAGCGGCGGCCGGCGGGTCGTGTTCCTCTCGAGCGACGACGAAGATGCCGCAGCGCCGGTGGCGGCCCTCGCCGAACAACTCGGTTTCGCACCCGTCAATCTCGGGAAGCTCGAAGAGGGTGGCGCGCTTGTGCACGCGCGGGACAAGCGCTGGGGGCCTCTGATCTTCCAGGACCTGTTCAAGAAGGAGCCGTGAGCGATGTACGACCATCACGGCAAGATCGTGATCACCCTACAGCCTGGATCACTGCTCCGGAAATATTAACCCATCTATGAAGGAACATCTCATGTCCAACAAACTCGACTTCTCGAAAGAACTCATCGGCCGCCGTGCCCTGGTCACCGGAGGGTCGCGCGGCATCGGCGCGGCCATCGCGCAGCGCCTTCTCGATGCCGGGGCCAAGGTCGTGGTCGCTGCACGTACGCGCGGCAACGACACTCCCGCGGCGGCGACGTTCGTCCCGGTCCTCCCGGCGCTCCGAACGTCGAAGGCCGCGGCCGTCGTGAACATCTCTTCGGCGGCGGCAACGATGCCGTTTGGTGCCTTTGCGCACTATGGGGCCGCAAAGGCGGCGCTCAACTACTACTCGCGCACGCTGGCGGTGGAACTTGCGCCGAGCGGCATCCGTGTGAACGTCGTGTCGCCCGGTGTCATCTCGACGCCGGGTTCCGAGGAGTTCAGCAAGGCGAATCCCGAATTTTCCCCTGCTGATTGGCTCCGGAATATTCCGCTGGGTCGCATCGGCGCCACCAAGGACATCGCTGAGGTCGTCGCGCTGCTCGTGTCGGATCGCGGGAAGTTCCTGACCGGCGCGAATTACGGTGTCGATGGAGGAATGACGGCGCGCTGATGAATGTGCGCTTCCACCCTTGATCACCAGCGACATGAATATCGAGCTCAGGGGCCCGGGTCGCCCTGCGGTAGCGGTCGTGCAGCTCGCCTTCCGTGGGTCGACGGCGTCATCGCCACCCTCGCGGGTCAGTGCGAGGAACCAGCGGGCCCGTCCCACTGATCCAGTGGCCGCTGTCGCGGCCCCAAGTCGGTGGTGCGCTTCCAGGGCACGGGACCGAACGCAATGGAGTCCGGCCAAAGCTCATCAAGGGTCGCCGCGTCGTACAGCACGCCGTCCTTCATCACGTACTTCATGTCGAGACTGTTCTTGATGTCCTCGAGCGGATTGGAGTTCAGAACGATCAGGTCGCCCAGTTTGCCGGGTTCCAGAGAGCCGATGTCACGATCCAATCCCACGAAGCGCGCACCACCGATGGTGGCCATATGCAGTACCTCGTCCGTACTCAGCGCGGTGGCGTAGATCTGCATTTCCCAGTGATCGCCGATGCCGGGAACCTCGCCGTGGGCGCCGATGGCCGCGTTGCCGCCGGCGCGAATGATCTTCGCGACGCTTTCCGCCATGAACGGGAATGAGAAGTCCGACAGTGGCCTCTGTCCAAAACTGGGATACGTGCGCATCCACTGCCAGGGCACGAAACGGGTGTACTTCGGATCCTTCCACGGCCGATCGCGCGGCAGGAAGTACTCGCTGCCCCAGAACTGCAATCCTCCCACGATGAAAGTGGGCGAATAAGTCACTCCCGCGCGGCCGAAGAACTGTGTGACATCACTGTGCAGCGTATCGTACTCCAGCATGTGCTCCCAGCCGGTGTGACCATCGAGCACCAGGCCCAGGACGTAGTCCAAATCGCCCTGCTCCGCGGTCAGGTACAGCGCACCGTGGCGCTGTGTTGCCACGGACAGCATTTGCGATTGGCGGCGGTTCGTGAGATGGAAATTCTTGATGCCGATGGCATTGGTACGGGCCTGCACGTTCACGATGCGCTCGGCATCGGCATAGGTTTCGATGTGCTCTTCGGGATGATTGTCGTGTATGCCGAAGCTCGCGTGGAAATAGCGAGGTCCGACCACCCTCCCCGCCATGGTCAGGTCGGCATAGTGCGGATCCACAGTCGGAACCCCGTAAGGATTCACCGCTGTCGTCACCCCATAGGCCAGCAGCAGCGCGGAGTGCGGATGATGGCGGGACGTCATCTCAGGCACCCACCTCACCTGATGATTGTGATGGTGAACGTCCACCAGCCCCGGCATGATGAATTTGCCCTTTGCGTCGATGATTCGGTCGACTTGGCCCAAGTCGCATTCAAAGACGCAACGGATGCGGCCGTTGTCGATGACGATGCTTCCCACCCGCGCCGCTTCATTCGGCGCCATGGACAGCAGAGTTCCACCGACCAAGGCAATGGAGCCGTGAGCGCGCGCCCGCGGCACCTTGAGGACGATGGGTTCGTCGCGCTGCGACTGATCTTTAAGGCTATAGAAGTAGTGATGTGCGCCGCTGAGGTACTCCACCGTCCCTGCGCTCTGCCACCGGGGGAACCATCCCCCCTCGGTCGAGAGACGGCGTACGGTCCCGGTCTCGCTGGGTGAGTAGAAGTCGATGAACGGGAGCTCTCCGCTCGAGGGCAGATCGGCCAGATACACATCGAACCAGGAGTGATAGGTCACGTGACGTCCGTCGGGCGACGGCAGCACGTCGTCAGCCAGCGGCGAAAACACGGCATGCCGTTTCTCGTCGAAGCGCGGCGGACCCGCGGATGTCAGCACCTTGGCGTTTGCAGCCAGGGCACCGCTCTGAACGCGGGCCTTGAGCGCCTCAACGTGGTCGGCCGAGTCCAAGTAGTAGATGCGGCCGTCGAATTGCCAGTGAATGGGAGTCAGTGCCGGAAGTTGCGCTTTGACCACCGTCGCGCCTCCGGCCGCCGGCAGTACGCTCAGGTACCAATAGGGATTGGCGCCCACCGAGTCGCCGCGCAAGGTCTCCAGAGACCCGGTGGCAACCGCGATTTTCTTGCCGTCCGGGCTCCAGGTCGGATACAGGTATTCGCCCCGCGCCGACGTGAGTCTCTGCGGCCTGCCGCCGGCGGCCGATATCTTCCAGACGCTGCCGAGTTCGCCGTCCTTCCAAGCAATGAATGCAATCCACCGCCCGTTCGGCGACCACGACGGCATCATCTGTACCCGTTCCCTCATGGGCGCGAGCGGCCGGGGAGTAGATTGTCCGCGATCCTGAATCCACAATTGTCCCGCACCGTAGAACACCACCGACTTGCCGTTTGGCGATGTCGCCGCGGTCTCCAGGAAATTGACCGGAAAGTCATTGCCGGACAGATCCACGTGCGCCTTGGCCATTTCGGACAGCTGACGGTGCACGTGAACCCGGAATGGAATGGTGCTCACCCGTCCCGAATCCACCATCACGCGGCGCAGTTTGCCGTTGACGGGTACGATGAGCGCGGTGCTGTCCTTCACCCAGCAATAGCCATTCACCACCCGCAGCACGCCTCGCGCATATACGCCGGTGCGGTCCGGGTCGATGGGATCCATGAGCACGCGCTCCTCGCCGCTGCGCAAATCGCGCAGCCATAGGGCCGTGCGGTAATTGAACGGATGGCCCGCGATGGTGGTCTCGCCCCCTAAAATGCGCCGCGCAAACGCTAGATAGTGGCCGTCGGGCGAGATTTCCGGCGCGAAACTGTCCGCCGGCTGGAACTCCGGCATACGGTACACGCGAAATGTGGGCGGACGAAAGCTGGTTTCGGCGGGAGTGATTGAATGAGTCTCTCCCGACGCAAGATCGAGCCTCTCCAGGTGATAGGCGGTGTATTCCTCGGAGCCGAAGATGGAATTGTCGTAGTAGACGAACCGGCCGTCGGGCGAGACGCTGGGCCACGACGTTTGCGAATTCTTCGCGCCCGTGAGTTCGCGGCCCTCACCGGACTTTGCCGAGTAGATCCACAAATGCAAAATGCGGCGTTCCATCCCCTCGCCCGGTACGCCGTAGATTCGCTGCACCACGACGGACTTGCCGTCCGGCGTCCACGTCGGCTGCGCAAACCGCGTTTGCAAATCCAGCACCAGGGGACGCGGGCTCGAACCGTCCGCCGCCATCAGCCATAGATTATTTTGTCCGGCCCGGTCGGAAATGAAGGCAATCGATCGGCCGTCCGGCGAGTACCGCGGGTGATAATTCACCGATTGACCGGCGTCGCGCGTCAACAGCTCGGCGTCGCCGCCGCTCGACGCCACTAGATAAATATTGCCCAGCAGGTCGAACACCAGCCACCGCCCATCGGGGGAAATATCGACCGACGTGTCGGTACCCTCGTCGGTGTCGAACTCGACCTCGCGGACGGCACCGTACACCTTCGTGGTATTCCATTGCTCCGCCGCTGTGCCATTGGAGTGCGCCATGAGCATCGTCAGACCGGCCAAGGCTAATCGTATTCCCACGTGCACCCCCCCCGGCGTCGACGCGCCAATCCGCGCCCACCTTTAATCCAGTACATTTGTATAGTATCATCGCGCCGCCGTTGTCAATTGATTTCGACCGGCCCGACGGCGCCATGGCTTACCGACGAGGAATACTCCGTGTTCGAAACGATTGCAGAGTTGCGTAACGCGCGCCGCGCACGGCCTATCACGGCTGTGCTGCTGGCGGCGGCTTGTGTGCTTGCCTCAGGTCCCGCCCTTGCCGCAGAACCTGCCCTTGCCGCCGTTCCTGCACATTCGGACGCCGAACTGCGAGCCTGGGCGGATAAAGAGCTGTCCGGCGCCATTGCTGAGCACCGCGCCTCTGGGATTGCCGTCGCCATCGTCCGCGACGGCAATGTGCTCTATTCCAAGGGCTACGGCCATGCGGACCCGGAAGGCAAAGTCGATGTCGATCCCAGCCTGACCCCCTTCTCGCTGGGTTCCATCACCAAGTGTTTCACGGCCACGGCCATCGCCCAATTGCTCGAGCGGGGCGCCATTCACTCCCTCGATGACCCGGCCAATCTCTACCTGCGCAGGATCAAGCTGTCGCGCAAGGACGGTCGCGAAGTGACTGTCCGCAATCTTGTCACCCATCGAGGCGGCATCGACGAATCCATCTACGATCTGGCGACGCTGACCTCGGTATCGGTGCCCATCACGGCGGCGGCCATCCGCGAACGGCTGCCGCCGATTGTGCGCACACCGGGCGAGAATTCGGTCTATTCGAATATCGGCTACGGCGTGCTGGGAGTGCTGATCGAGGACGTGTCTGGCCTCACCTATGGGGAATATTTGCGGCAAAACGTTTTCATTCCCCTCAACATGGCGCGCTCTTACATTCGTTACGATCCCGCGCAGCCCATCGCCCAACCCGTCGAATTCGGGCCGAAGGGCGCGGCGGCGCCGATTCCCCAGCAATGGGCCTATCACCCCTTCATTTCATCCTCGGCCAGCCTGGTATCGACCGCCGAGGACATGGCCAAGTTTGCACTCGGACAACTGGACGCCGAATCGGGAGCCGTTCCCGCCTTGATGAATGCCGCCACCGCTCACTTGATACACGATCGCAGCATCGCCAACGCCCCCAACGTCGCGGGTTTCGGCATGAGCTTCATCGCCAACACCTGGAACGGCACCAGGGTCAGCGAAAACGCAGGTTCTGGACCGGGATTTCAGGCCTTGTTCATTCTGTTGCCGGACCTTAGGACGGGGTTCGTCGCCCTCATCATGGGCGGCGGTGACGACTCGTTGCGCATGTTTGCGCTGCGCCAGGCCTTCCTTAACTTCTATTTGAATCCGCTCGAGCCCGTGAAGGGTCCGTCCGCCGGTCTGCCGCTGGAGCGCTACACCGGCATCTACCAATCCGAGCGCCGCCCACACTCGAGCTCCGAGGCTGTATACGCTGCCGGCACCACTCTTACCGTCAAGCGGGACGGCAGCGATTCGTTGACCATCAACGGCGAGCGCGGCTACCGCGAGATTGCGGCGGGGACGTTCTGGAAGCCCGACATAGTCCCCTACGTACCGGACGATGCCAGTTCCGACATGTATGCATTCGTTGCCGATTCGAACGGCAAGGTAAAATACGCGACTCCCTATCTGTCGGTCGACATCTACAAGCCGGTGCACTTTGATCCCAAGACCGTCGAGTCTGTCTCCCTGGGACTCTGTCTGCTGTGCGGCACCGGTTTGCTGGCGTTCCTCTGGCCCCACTCCTCCGGAGCCGGAAGGCTGCAGAAGATTCTTGCCATCTCCCTGGGTGCACTCGCGCTGGCGATTCCGGCCGTCCTTGCCGGAGGTCTGCTGGTCTTCGGCAGTTACATATTCATGATCGGTTTTGGCAATGTACTGCCGCTGCAAGCCGCCACGGCGCTGGCCAGCGCCTTCGCGCTGGTGGCCGTCCTATTCACCGCTTTCGCCATTCGCAATCGCCTAGGCAGCACGCACGCCAATATCGCCGAATCCAGGGTCGCAAACTGGCATATCGCCGCGCTATCGATCGCGTCACTCGCGCTATCGATTGCCTTCGCACATTACAATCTCATCGGCAATCACGTTCCCTGAGACCGGCACCACTTCAAAGCGGCTCCGCCTCAGGGCTGGCTCGCCTTCGGTGAACCGGCCCGGCCCTCGATCGCCAGTGCATTCTCGAGCTCGTCTCGCGCCCGCGGCGAAGAAGGATACGCCGTCGCGTTCAAGCGAAACACTTGGACGGCCGCGTTCACCTGGCCATCCGCGAGAAGCGACCTACCGAGCTCGCCCAGCTGCCCCTCGGAGAAATCGTAGAGGCCCGGGTGCTGACTCTTCAGCAGCCGGTATTCGCGTAAGGCCGCGCCAATCCCTTCCCGCTGATACGTGAAGGACAAAGTTCTCACCAATGATCGCTTGAGCGTAATCGGCTTGGGTTTTAGTCCCAGCGCAGTGTCGAGCGCCGCATAGGTGATCGGTCCGTTGATGGGCCCGGCGTCGATCCAGTCGCAATTGGCCATCCACACCACGGCAATTTTCCTGTCCGGCAGCATGGCCAAATCGGTAATGAACCCCAGATCGCCGCCGCTGTGCGTCACCAAGAAGTGGCTTCGATAGGCGCCCAGGTACCAGCTGATCCCTTCTGCGGTGACGAAGGTTCCGACGGCGGGCTCGCCTACTTCCTCCGTCGGCTTCCACATGGCGGCATAGGTCGACTCGGGCAGAATCCGCCGACCGTCGAGCTCGCCGTGGTTCATATTCGCCATGGCCCATCGCGTCATGTCGAGCGCATTCGAATGCAAATTGGAGCTCGGCGAATGCGTGCGATTGTAAGGGTACGCCCCGCTCACCACGGGAACCCCCCGCGCGTCGAGGACGTGGCCGTCACTCAACAGCGCCGGGTCGACTTCCCGATAGAGCAGCGTGCTGTGCTTCATCTGTAGCGGGCTCAGTATTCGCTGCTGCACGTACGCCTCGAAAGTCTCGCCTGATGCCTTGGCGATTACGTCGCCCAGGACATCGTAGGCGATATTGCTGTAGCCAAACTTCAGTCCCGGTTCGAACAGCAGGTTCAACCCGGACAGGCTTCGCACATACCGCTCGAGCGCACCGTCGTCGAATTGCGGCCTGTCCCACTCATAGTCGTTCACGTCGGGCATGCCGGAGGTATGCGCCACCATCTGGCGCACGGTTATCCGCGGATAGCGCTGATCCGCCATCCTGAAGTACGGCAGGTATCGCGACACCGGGGCGTCCAAATCGACCTTGTGCTGATCCACCAATTGCAGGATGGCGGTGGCCACGAAGGGTTTGACGATGGAGGCCATGTGAAAGACTGTCAGCGGCGTCACCGGCCCCTTCCCCCGACCTAGGCTCATGCGTCCAAAGCCTTTGGCGTAGACGACTTTATTGTCTTCCACGATCGCGATCGCGAGGCCGGGAATTTGCTGCTGCCGGAGGAACGCCTTCAGCGCGGGTTCGAGGACCCTTGTGTATTTATTGTCTTCGGCCGGCGCCCGCACCGGGAACGCCGGTCCGGCGGCGGCGAGAACGAGCAGTAGTACTGCGGATTTCCGGCCGGGCACGGCTACTTGCCGGGAACGATGGGCAACAGCACGTAGGACGACTCCTGTTTGGAATGATGCACGCTGTTGTGCGCCACCTGCCATACCGTTTCGTCGAAATTATTGCCGCCCGTATTGAGATTCCGGTCGAAGCGCGGAAAATTGGAACTGCTGACTTCGAGTCGAATGCGATGGCCGGCCGCGAAGTAGTTGCTGGTCGCATCCATGGATACGTCGATGGCGTAGACCTGCCCCGCCTTCATCCACACCTTCTTTTTGAAGCCCTCGCGATAGCGCGCTCGCAATATACCGTCCTGCAAATTGAACGCCCGCCCGTCCGGATACACATCAACGAGTTTCGCGGTGAAATCCGTGTCCTTGGCGCTCGAGGCTGCGTAAATTCGGGCCATTATGGGTCCGGTCACCTCAATAGGATCCATCAAGGGCTCGGAGGTGTACACCAACACGTCATGGCGCATCTCCACCGCGCTCTGATCGAAGAAGCCCTCGGGCAGTCCCGGCCCCGTCCCGGTGGGAACCGGCGAAGCGGGATCATAGACGAAAGTGTCGGCGGGCTCGTTGCGCTCCGGTGCCTTCGTCATCAAGGTGCCGTCGCCGTAGCGGCTATTGGCTGCACCCCCGCTGTGCAGGTAATAGCGGCGAAACTCGGTACCGGGAATCGGCCAGGCTTCCGCCGAGCGCCACTCGTTGCGCCCCATCAGGTAGTACTGAACATGCGGCATGTCGGTGACGGCGTTGGTCTCGCCTTTCAGCCAGTATGCATACCATTTCAAATACAGGTTCCAAAAATCCTTTCTAGCGTCGCCGAGATCGCGATTACCCACCACGGTCGGTGAACTCGCCAGCTCCGAAACGCAGTGCGTGGTTGGCGAAATAATCACGAACTGGTTGCGGCGGGATTTCTCGGACTGCGAATGATCCTGGAAGAACTTGAACTCCAACAGGGTTTCATTCACCCCGAAGTCGCCCCAGGAATTGATGAACAGCGCGGGCACATCGACCTTTTCGGATCCCTTGTAGTAGGGAAACTGTGCCCACCATGGATCGGCGAGATCGTGCCGCAAAATGTCTTCCCAGTCGGTGAAAGTCATGCCGACCCGCTTCATCATGTCGACCACCGGCAAGGTCCAGAGCAACGGTTCCAGCGCATCGGGTTCGATGACGGCCTTGGGCCGCGTGGTGAATTGATCGGCGATTTCGCGGAACTTGTCGGGCGGCAGCCATGAGGGCGGTCCCCAAAACACCTTGCTGCCGCTGCTGATCATCCATTCTTCGGCCGCGGCCAGCTGCAACGCTCCGCCGTTGAAGGCGCCGAAGTAGCGGTAGCGCCCGCCGGCGGGACCCATGGCGCTTCCCGACGCCTGCGGAATCATGGCGGCCAGGGCCGGCGGGCGGCTCTGAGCCAGCCACACCTGCGCATCGCCGGAATCGGAACAGCCGTAGGTGCCGATCTTGCCGTTCGACCAGGCCTGCTTGGACAGCCATTGAATGGTGTCGTAGCCGTCGACGTCCTCGTCGATGGCCAGGGTGTAGCGGCCCTGGGATTCAAAGCGGCCGCGCTTATCCTGGATGGCCACGATGTAGCCGTGGGTCGCGAACATCGTCGTGAGCGCTGCGCGCGGGTTGCCCTGGCGCCAGCCCTGCTTTCCGTACGGAGTGCGAATCAGAATGACCGGCCGATGCGCATCCCCGCCTTCGGGAAAGTAGATATCCGTGGACAGGCGAACACCGTCGCGCATCGGAATCTGCACGCTCTTCTCCAGGCGCACCGATTCCGATCCCACGGGCGGCGAAAACGCAGCTCCGGCAGCCGGCTCAGCGTGGGTAGCGCGGCCCGGTACCAGGACACCGCCCAGCACGATCCACGCCGCTACGGCGGCACGGCCAGACGAGCGCTTCATCGCTTGGCGCGTCCCCCGTTGGTCTTGACCAGGTGCAGGCAGGAACTCACGGTGTAGTCGCGCACGCTTTTAAGCGACTTCGCCCAAGGCCGGCGATAGCCCAGGAATACCACCAGGCCTTCAATTGAACCAACGATGGTGATGGTCATGTCCTTGACCTCGCGCGCCGTCAATTTTGGGTTGATCTGCCGAATGATGCCGTGCAAGTAGGAAAACCCGGTCTCGTACATCTCTTCCATGAGCTTGGCAGCGACCGGATCGTGATTCGACCAGGCCCAGAATTCCGGGTAGAACTTGCCCTTGTCCTCCACGGAAAATGCATCGAATATGCAATCGATGTACGCCACCAGCTTCTCTTCCGCCATCCTCTTCGGATCTTGCAGAATGAGGGCAAAGTCCTCGAAGAAGCCGGTGACCATGTATTCCAGCATGTCGCGCAGCAGGCGGTCTTTGTCGGCGTAGTAGTACTGAAGATTACCCACCGTCGTGCCGGCGCCCAGCGCGACATTGCGCATGGTGAGGCCGCCATAGCCTTCTTTGATGAGCACGTTCTTGGCGGCGTCCAGGATCTTCTCCACCCGCTCCTTGCCCTTCGGATACCGCGCCGTTCCCGGCCGGTTCAGTGATTCCCTTGTTTTCTTCATTGCTGTTTCAGACCATCCATTGAGAACGTCAATCCTGCACTATGGCTCGAGCATCCGGCGCAGCGGGCCGCATCCCCGGCCTCAAGATCAACCATACCCCTCTCGTCGCCACGGGCAGCACGAATACCGCGAGGAAGAAATAAGAGCTGTAGCGATAGCCGCGTCCGATCAACTCCACGATGCCGAGCGAAGTGGCCAGATACACCGCGATGATCATGAGTGCAATGGCAATCGCCGGTCTCGCGCCGCGCGGCATGACTTTACCTCTTTCGGTGAAACTTCCGGCGAACCGCTCGTTGAGGCCGTGGAGCAATCCGACGCCGGTCTTGAGGAAGGCGCCCAAGACCACGATTCTCACCAGCACGGTCAACACCGGATTTCCCAGGTTCGCCAGCACCACGGTCACGGGCAGGGGCGCATCCAGGATCTTAGGATAAAACGCCGACAGCGCCAATAAGAAGGCAAAACCCGGAAGCAGTATCAGGGGACCCGCCAAAGCGCCGGAAATGAGCGCCTCGCGCCTCGAGGCGAAATTGCGCGCGACGAAGATGAGCACGGGCAGAATCGCGATGTTGTAGCCGGCATAGCTGATGCTGTCGCTCAAGGCCCGCCCGTAGTCGAGCCGCGTCGACTGAAGCGCCGCGTGCAATTGCGGCCCGAACTTGTGCACCACCAATAGGAACAAAGACCCGTACACGATGTAGAAAATCACCGACCAGATGGAAATGATCCGCTCGATCAAATTGCTGCCGAAGAACACGATGAGAGCCACGCCGGCCATGAAAATGATGGAGTCGATGAACTCTCCCGTGCCCGTCATTTCCGAGAGGAGCTTGCCCGCCGCCGATGACACCACCGACAGCACCAGGATCAAAATGGCGATGTAGCCCCACTCGAACAGCACCCAGAATCGGCCCGAGTACACCCGGCAGAAGCTGCGATAATCGAAGGCTCGATACTGGCGCGCCAGCTCGAAGGAGATCATGGAGCCCAGGCTGAAGTAGGCGGCCGTCAGAGCCATGGCCGGCAGCGCGGTCGCCGGCCCGCTGAGCAGGAAAAACTCCACCAATTCGCGCCCGGTGGAATAGCCGCCGCCGACCAGCACGGCTTGAATGACCAGGCCGGGAATCACGTATCGGAGCAGGCGCGCCATTCCGTTAGACCGAACCGCGTGCATCGACGGGCCAGATGTCGACCAACTTATCGCCGCGGACGCAATGGTAGACATTGTGCAGATTCACCGTCGGGTCGCAGTGGGGCGTGACGAACTCCACTTTCTTGCCCGGGGGCATTCGCTTCGATTTCCCGCGCCACGACAGCCTGCCAAATTCATCGCCGTAGAACTGGAACTTGGCGCCGTCCGGAGCGCCGCGGCGGATCAGCGGCAGCGGCCCGTCCATCGCAAAACTCTTGAAGCCCGCATCCACCGTGGCGGACCCTGGGTGGTTGTTGCTCAATACCATGCCCTGCACGAACAACGCCGTGTCGAAGGGCACCGGCCGGCGCCGCAAAATTTCCACGTCGTTGTATTGCACATCCATGAACACGTACGAGCCCGCCTGACATTCCGTGAACAACCCCTGCTCGCGATCGATGTCGAACGTTCCCGTCCCGCCGCCGGACACGATCTGGGTCGGCAGGCGGCGGCTCTTGAATTGATTGAGCAGCGTTTCGAGCAGCACCAGTTCCTCGCGGTAAATGATGGCGCGATCCACGTACTTGTCGATGTGCTGCACCATCCCCGAGTAGCACTGCACTCCCTTCAGTTCCAATCGGTCGGAAGCGTTGAGATGCCGCGCGAGCTTGAGCGCACTGCGGACATCCGACACGCCGGTGCGCTTCATGCCCACGTCGACGTCGATCAGCACACGGGCGGTCAAGCGTGACTTTTTCAGCCGGCTCGCGAAGGCCTTGGCACTCACCAGGCTGTCGATGACGAACATGACCTTTGGATCGCGCTCGAGCAGCGCGGCGGCGGCATCGAGCTTGGCTTCGCCCACCATGGGTGAGGTGATCAGCACCCCGCGTACTCCCGCGGCCACCATCACCTGCGCCTCGCGCATGGTGGCGGCACAGATGCCGGCCGCACCGTGTTTGGCCTGCAGCGCCGCAATCCGCGCGCTTTTGTGGGTCTTGCCGTGCGGCCGCAAGGTCCTTCGGTGGGTGCGGCAGTAATCGGCCATGGCTTTGAGATTCCGCTCCAGCGCATCGAGATCGAGGATCAGCGCGGGAGTGGCCAGGCGCTCGCGCGAATGGGCCTTGCCGATCAAATGGGCATTGGCGGGCGGAAGCGCGCGCGGCGAGCCTGGCTTGGGGCGACGCATTCTATTGATGAGCCGCCAGGTAATCGACCGCCAGGGAACTCAAGCTTCGTACACCCACCTTGAGCGCGGACTCGTCCACCAAGAAGCGCGAAGAATGCACATCCTCGGCCTTGGCCAAGTCCGCGGCCGGATCCGTCACGCCCAGGTAAATGAACAGTCCGGGGATTTTTTCCTGGTAGAAGGCGAAATCTTCCGCCGCGAGCACCGGGTCGGGCGTCAGAATGTGCTCGCTACCGACGATGCGCGCCAGCGTGGGCAGGCTCGCCGCGGTCAAGCTAGGATCGTTGTAGGTAATCGGCAGCTCCTTGACTATGTCGACGCTCGCGGTGGCGCCGGCGCTCCCGGCAATCATCTCCACCGTGCGCCGGATGCGCATCCAGGCATCATCCACCAGCTTGGCATTCAGCGTCCTGAATGTCCCGGTCATTTCCACATCGTCCGGGATGATATTACGGCGCGTGCCGCCGTGGATGGTGCCGATGATGATCAAGGACACTCCCGAGCCTTGATCGAGCTGCCGGCTGGGAATGGTTTGCAGGGCCGTGATCACCTGCGCCGCGATGGTGATGGGGTCGATGCCGTGCCAGGGCCGTCCCGCATGGCTTTGGCGCCCGTGAATCACGATGCGAAAATTGCTCTCATCCCCCATCAGCGCTCCCGGCCGAACCCCCAGTGACCCCACGGGGAGCAGCGGGCTCACATGCAATCCGAAGATGGCCGACGGGCGCGGATTGTCCAGCGCACCCTCGGCTATCATCATTTTCGATCCCCCGCCTTCTTCCAGAGGCGGACCTTCCTCGGCGGGTTGAAAGATGAACACCACCGTTCCGGCCAGCTCATTCCGCATGCCGGCCAGCACCGCCGCCGCTCCCATGAGTATGGCCGTGTGCACATCGTGTCCGCAGGCATGCATGACCCCCACCTTCAAGCCGTTGTAGGTGGTCTCAGCCTTCGATGCGAATGGCAGGTGCGTCTGCTCGACGATGGGCAGCGCATCCATGTCGGCCCGCAGTGCCACCATCGCCCCCGGCCGAGCACCCTTGAGCACGCCGACCACGCCGGTATGCGCCACCCCCGTTCTCACCTGGTCGAATCCCAGCTTCTTCAAGTGTTCGGCCACCAGAGCACTGGTGCGAAATTCCCGGTTGGAGAGCTCAGGATGCATGTGAATGTCGCGCCGCCACTCAATCACCTTCGCATCGTTGGCTGCCGCCAGCCTGTCCACTTCCGCCCGCAATGAGTTCCCGCCGCTGTCTTCCGCTTTCACGATTCTCCCCAGTCCGCACGCAAGTACGATGAACGCCGCCCCCGCCGCCGGCCAATATCGAAGACGCACCTAGAAACTCTTCTTGAGATTGATGCCAATGGTGCGTGGTCGCATGGTGTAGACGCTGATGTCGGGTGAAATGAAATTACCCGCCGACAGCTTCGGCCGCGCATCGGAAAGGTTCTGCACGAACAGTGCCACCTCCCAATCGTTGTGCAGCACCCCCGTGCGCAGGTTGACGGTGCTGTAGCCCGCCTGACGGTTTTCGAAGGCCAGCGCCGGGGTGCTGAAATCGTAGCCGCTCTGCATGGGTCCCGTGTATTGATAGTCCGCGTGCGCGTATCCCTCATACTGGGGCCGGATCGGCATGCTGTAGGTCGCCGCAGTGGCCGCATGCCACTTGGCGACGGCCAGCAGCGGATCCCCCGATTGCGCGCCCACCTGTGCCGCGTTGTCGGTCAACTTTGCGTCCACCATGCTCACCGAGGCGTTCAATTGCAAACCCCGGGTGGGAACCGCCGCCACTTCGATTTCGAATCCCTGGCTGCGCGCCTTGCCGCTGTTCACCGTGGTGCTGTAGCCGCAGTCGCCCAGGCTCAAATTCTGCTGAATATTCGACCAGTCGACCTCGTAGATGGCGCCGTTTACCGTCAGCCGATGATCATAGAACTCGGTCTTGAAACCCACTTCATGGTTCCACAGAGAATCCGGTTCCACCTGAGTGCGATTCAGCGGCAGGCCGAGCGCCTCCAATGCCGCATCGCAGGCAGCGCCCACCGGATCCAGGCCGAACCCGGGACGGAACCCTTTCGAGACCGTGGCATACACCATGGCGCTGTCGGTGATTTTGTACGAGGCCAGGAAGCGCGGCGTATTCCCCCGATCGTGGGCGGTGCTGTGCGCCTCGGTGGGACCGCCGTTGAACAGCCCGTCCCCCACCGTATTGTTGGTCTCGTTCACCCTGAATTCACGGATGCCCGCCGCCAGGTCCAAGGACTTGGTCACGTGCATCGTGACATCGGCGAACACCGCGGTCTGCGCCTGAGAATTCTTGCTTAAGAATGCCAGAAACACGCCGTCGGGCACGACGGGCGCACCGCCGAACACTTCAGCGTTGAAATTCGGGTCCACCAGCGACTGCTGAAATTGCGTGTACACGTTCTGATAGAACCCGCCCAGCAGCCAGCTGAAATGCGGACTCGCATCCGAGGACAGGCGCACCTCCTCCGTGAAGCCGTGGCCATTGTCCAGATCGTCCAGGTTCTGGGACACCGGCACGCTCATGCCAAAGATCGAAGGCAGCACCTCGGTCATGTCGATGACCCCCGCGGTCGAGCGGTCGTAGTAGGACGTCGACGAGACCAGCGAAACGGGGCCCGGGGAATACTTCACAGTCAGGTCGTAGAGACTGTATTTCTCGGATTGCGGCGCGGGATTGATGTCATGGGTGAGCAGGGATCCGCGCGTGAAGTCGTTCGCCAGCGGCGCGATGGTGCCGTAGGAGAGATTCGGGTCCGAGGGGTCGAGAATCACCTTGTACGTCCCATCGCCGGCAACGCGCAAGGTCTGCTGCATGCCGGTGGCGGTGACCGAAAGCGCGTCCGTCACGACGGCCTTGAGCGAGATCCGCCCGCCGCGCAGCGTTTCCGAATTCACTCCCCTTACGGTGTCATTGAGGCCTAGATTGAGCGGCGGCGGCACCGCCGGAGATGAGGGTTGCGCCGTCTGGCGCACGATATTGTTGATATAGCCGCTGTCGTCGCGGCTGTATCCCACGATGCGCGCCGCCAAGCGGTCCTCGATGAGAGGAATGTTGAAGACCACGCTGCCGTCGACATTGGTCGAACCATGCTCGGTGTGCGACGTGGATAGGTCTATTTTCCCTTCGTAATGATCCGCCGTCGGCTCGTTGGTGATCACTTTGATGGTTCCGCCCATGGACGACGCACCGTACAAGGTGCCCTGCGGGCCCCGCAGTACCTCGATGCGGTCGACGTCGAAAAGATTCGGATCGACGAAATGAATGGGGGTTTCGTTGATATAGAACCCGACGGTGTTTGCGCCCGAGGTCGCGGCCACGCCGCGCAGGCTCAACGACACATTGCCGTGCTGATCGCCGGTGGGTCCCTGGCTCTGAAAGCTCAATCCCGGGACCGTGAAGAAGTAGCCCAGCTGGTCCGAGGCGCCCAAGAGCTCGAGGGTACGTTCGCTGATGGCGGTGACGCTGATGGGCACCGATTGGATGTTCTCCGAGCGTTTTTCCGCGGTGACAATCACCTCATCCAGGGTGGCGCTGTCCGAGGATTTATCTTCCGCAAGCGCGCCGCTCGAGGCAAAGATCGCCGCCCCGACGGCCGCCGATAACGCCGCCCGCACCGCGTGCGGGCCATTGGGCAAATTAAATCTCATCGTTCATCCCCCCGATCGCCGAGCAATTATTTGTAATCCCAGTCGTCTGTACAGTATATTTAGTGCATTCGTACTGGATTGTAAATAGCCTCGTCGAAATCGCACTGCGATTGGCCGCATGGGAGCAGCATGAAAAAGCACTCGGCTTGGATGAGCTTGGGGATGGGCGCAAGCCTGCTTGCGTCGATGAATTCGCAGGCGGAATCGCCTGCAACCTGTGCCGCGCAAGCACGCTACAGCATCGTCGTTCACGGCGGCTACGTGGGCGAGGAACGCCCGGATTGGCCGGATACCGCGGTCAAACAGCTCACGCGGCAAATCGTGTCGCGCGGACGGGAGCGGCTCGCCCAGGGCGCATCGGCGCTCGACGTGGTGGTGGAATCCATCGTGGCCTTCGAGGATTCGGGGCAGGTCGATGCCGGCAAGGGGTCGTTCGAGAATTCCGCCGGCTTCGTCGAGACCGACGCATCGCTGATGGTAGGGTCGACCGGGCGTAGCGGCGCGGTGGCCGCCATGCAGAAGCTCAAAAATCCGATCCTCGCCGCCCGGCTGGTCATGGACAAGACGCCGCATGTTCTTTTCGTGGGTGCGGCCGGCGAGAAGACGCTGATCGACCTGGGCGCCCAGGTAATCCCCGATCCTAGGAGTTACTACAAGCCGGTGATCGAGCCGCAGGCGAAGACCCAAGGCCATGGAACAGTGGGCGCCGTGGCGCTGGATCGCTGCGGGGTGCTGGCGGCCGGCACGTCAACGGGCGGCACCTACGGGAAAATGCCGGGCCGGGTGGGCGACTCGCCCATCGTCGGTGCGAGCACCTTCGCCAATGAACAAGTCGCGCTGTCGACCACCGGCGCCGGCGAATTCTTCATCAAACGCGGCGCCACCCGCGACATTGCCGCTCGCGTGGGCTATTTGCATGTTTCGCTGCAGAGCGCCGCCGACACCGTCATCAAGGAGCTGATCGGCAAGGCCGACCATTCGCGCGGCGCGGTCATCGCCATCTCACGCGACGGCGACATCGCCTTCTCATCGACCGGCTACGGCCTGCTGCATGGCTACGCCACTGAGAAACTGGCCCCCACCGTTGGCGTGAAAGTGGAGTGACGGACACCGGCGTGAAACAGTCTGCACCGGGGGTGCGCTTTTTGATCAACGCTCATGCGTCGCGGCAGCCCTATGCGGGGGATGAGGCGAGGATAGTTTCCATTGCCTCCGCGACTCGCGCCTTGGGTGAGTTTCGCACGTGGCCGGGATACCAAGTGTCGCCCCTGTGGAACCTCGCCACCCTGGCACATCGCCTGAGGATAGCGTCGGTGAGCTGCAAGGACGAGTCGCATCGCTTTGGTTTGGGCAGCTTCAAGGCTCTGGGAGGCGCCTATGCCGCGGGGCTCGCCCTGGATCGACAACACTCGCCGCAATCCCCGTCGACGCTGTGCTGTGCGACGGACGGCAACCACGGCCGGGCCGTGGCCTTCGGCGCGCGGCGCCATGGATGCCGCTGCGTCATTTTCGTCCACGAGCATGCGCTCGAATCCAAGATCGCGCCCATGCAGGCGCTCGGCGCCGAGGTCATTCGCGTCGCCGGCAACTACGATGACTCGGTGGACTACGCCAAGCGAGTGGCGAGCACCCAAGGCTGGACGCTGATCTCCGATACCAGCGGGGACGTGGCGGATCCGGTGGCCGCCCAGGTCATGCAGGGCTACGGCGTCATGGTCCTGGAAGCCGCCGGCCAGATGAGCCGTCTACCCACGCATGTGTTCGTGCAGGCGGGAGTGGGAGGCCTCGCGGCGGCCGTCGCCGGCTGCTTCGCCGACCTCGCCAAAGCTGAACGGCCGGCCATTGTCGTGGTGGAACCCGAGACCGCCGCCTGTGTCATGGCCAGTGCCATCGACCGGGGCCCCATGCGTATCGCGGGAGAACTCCACACCAACATGGCCATGCTGTCCTGCGGAGAAGTGTCCGCTCCGGCGTGGGCAATTCTGAAAAGCCGCGCCGACGCGTTCATGACCGTCTCCGACGCAGCCGCCGACGAAGCGGCCGCCGCGGTGGCCGACACGGCCGATGTCCCCGGCGGTCTTGCGCTCACCGCATCCGCAGCGGCGGGGCTGGCCGGCGCGTTAGCGGCCATCGCGGACCCGGCGATAGCGTCGCAATTGGCGCTGACCCAAAACTCCCGCCTCTTGATCTTCGCCACCGAAGGCATTGAGCCTCAACCCATCGGAGTCTGATATGCCCCATCCGGCCAAGTATCTCGCAATTTGCGTCTGGCTGGGCGTACTCGCCCATACCTCGGATGCCGCCGCTCGCGCACCGCGCCGCTTCGATTTCGAACCCACGCAATTCTCCGGCCTATTTGGCCCAGCCAGTCCCGTGCTCAATATCTCCCCAGGAGACATGGTCCGCACTTGGACTCTGGACGCGGAAGGGTTCGATTCGCACGGGGTCAGAAAGGTCACGTTGGCCAATCCCCAAACCGGTCCCTTCTATGTCGAGACTGCCATGCCCGGCGATACCCTGGTCATACACTTCCACAGAATTCGCACCAATCGCGCCACCGCCGACATGTACGGCGACATCCTGGCGGCCAATGCCCTGGAGCCTTATTCCATAAGGCGCGAGGCGCCGGTGGTCAAGGGCAGCGGCACTTGGAACCTGGACCCCGAGCGAGGCGTCGCAAGGCTCGCCCGACCCTCGCAAAAGCTCACTCATTTCGAAGTGCCTCTGCAACCCATGCTCGGGTGCGTGGGCGTCGCACCCGCGTACGGTCAATCATTTCGCACCGTGAATCTCGGCGCCTACGGCGGGAATCTCGACTACAGCGGCGTGCATGAAGGCGCCACCGTGTATCTGCCCGTGTTCCAGCCCGGCGCCCTGCTCTTCATCGGCGACGGTCATGCACGCCAGGGTGATGGCGAATTGACCGGCACCGGTCTCGAGACTTCCATGGATGTGGAATTCACCGTCGACGTGATCAAGGGTCAATCTCTCGGCCAGCCGCGCATCGAGGATGCGGAGTTCGTGATGATCTCCGGGATCGGCGGCTCGTTGAGCGACGCACTGCAGCTCGCGACCAGCGGCATGGTGCGCTGGCTCAAGGAGACCTACGGCCTGAGTTCTGGAGACATTGCCATGGTGCTTGGCAGTTCCATGCGCTACGACATCACCGAGATCGTCGATCCGCAGATTCACGTAGTGGCCAAGTTGCGCAAGGATTTGCTGTCCAATATCGCCGCCGCGGGACCCGCTCCCGGCGCGCCGGCCAACATCGCAAATTAAGCTTACACACGCCGATTCCAGTTCAGCGGATCGCGCTTTACTTGGAGCGCGTCGGACGAAGACCGCGACCCTCCTCGCACTGACCAGGGTCCGCGCTTTAAGTGGTCTTGGCCTGTTGCTGCACGGACAGTGCTATGGTCTTTGCGTCTGCTTCGCTCAGCTTGCTGTCGAAGGTGATCTCGGCATAGCAATCGCCCCCCGACGCCGGCACGACCACGTTCCAGGCGCGCATGTCGCTGTGAGAGCGAATCTCGACCCAGTAGCGGCTTGCCGAATCTTCGAACGTCTTTTCGACCTGCCCCGTGCGGGCAATGATCTCCCTCCGGGCGGGGAGGGACTCCTCTTGCTGGTAGAGAAACACGTGGCTCCGGCTACCGGGCAACCCCATTCCGCCCGTGTATGAAGACGACCAGTCGCCGGGTACCCTCATCTGGCAATTTCCGTCGTCGGATTTCATGAGCTTCCCTGCCGGGGGCGCGGCCGTCGCGGCGGTCGCCCACGCCAGCGGCAGAACAACAAACAGCATCGTCCTCATGGCGTTACCCTCGGGGCACCCGCAGGCACCTTCGTTTTCGGCAGGCTACACCCAGATCTGAGCCAACGGCAACCCTTATTGACCCTATGCGGCGTGCATAGAGCCGTCGCGTAGCACCCTCCAATCGGGCGCTGCTGGATTCCTTTACCGAACGAGGCCTCGACGCCTGGGCCACTCAATTGGTCGATCAACAGTCTTACGCTGAAGACAATCGACCTTCGGCATTGTGCCACTTGCACCAGCGCAAACCAGAGCGTTTCGATTCAGGCGAGAGACGGATGGTTGGCTTTAATCCAAGCCTCCGCGTCGGTAGCGAATTGCCGAGCTGCCTTCAGTAACTCTTCCACTTCAGTTTCGGTAACGATGCCCGCATCGCCACCGTGCGTGGACGGTAGCCAGCCGCGCGAACAACCATGGCAGACAGCGTGCGTGCGGCATCGTACGACATGATGAACCTGGCGTCGGTTGATAATCCTTTTGCGGTTACGTCATTCAGACTGCGCGTGACGATTCGGCGGAGGCTATCCAACTCCACCTTCGTAGGCGCCAGCTTCGTAACGACGTTATTTGCCGGTAGCTTTTGCCAGCTCATCTTCACTACCTAGCACATTGAGTTTGGGCTTGGCTGACACTTGAGCGAGAAAGTGATCTTTGACCGCCAATTTCTTGGCGAATTCGTCCCGCGCATAAACGGTCGGATTTATCTCGCGGCCAAGCAGCTCCCGAGCGCTACGCAACGGCAACGGAAGATCGGCGGGCGAGACCTTGCCGATGATCATCAAATCCATGTCGCTGTCGCTTCGCTCACGGCCACGGGCAATCGAGCCGTAGACGAAGGCCCAAGTGATCTTCGCCGCCACGGGTTTAAGTGCGTCGGCCAGCACATCGACCAGTCCCGCGGTCTTCAGGAGCAGACCACGCAGGTCTTCGAATAACGGCGACTCCCGATTGGCTTGATAATAGGCCATGTGGCCTTGGCGATGGCTCTTGAGGACGCCGGCCATGGTTAAGTCGCGAAGTTCACGCTGTAGGCTCGAAGGCGTTACACCCATGCGCCGCGTGCCAGGCTCCATCTCTATGGCTACCAAGTTTCCAGGCATGGCAACCTTGTTAAGACCCATACGGCGAACGCCTGACACCTCGGCATCGACTCGGGTGTGATGGTGACCAAAGAAACAGACACGCGGCCGAACCCGGGCCAGGAGCGCATCCAGGCCTGCTGCGTCGCTGATATAGCCTGCCCCCCGGCGATGCCCCTCGAAACGCACACCGGTTGGTGCATCATGCGTCAGCACAATATCAACGCTGCCGGCGTCCGCGAGCCGTTCAATCTCGTCTGCCGTGTAGTGTCGCTTGGCGTAACCTTGAAGCCGGTCGGAACGGCGTAGATAGTCAGACGGACCATAACAGCCGCCGACGCCGCCCACGCGAAGACCGCCCGCACCGTCGTGATGGCGCGTTGCCTTGTCGATCCGGCTCGGATCGGGCCAAATCCCGAAATCGCCGACATGCAAGACGTAGTCGAAGCGAATTCCAAGCGCTGCCTCGAACTTAAACACGTCCAGATATAGACGGTCCATTGCTCCGTGAATGTCACCGGCGGCACAGATGAACACCGACAACCCATCCTTAGCTAACGTAGGCAGTGAGCTTTGATCTCTCGTGCCGAGATCTGCCGCTTGCTCACAGCATAGAAATCGCTTGATCCGTACAAATGCTCCCGCTGCCGCGACTCAGCCCGCACGGTCCTCGAGACATTTCTCCGTAATACCACGTCATACCGAGATTCCGCCGTCACTTGCCTATGCGGCTTGCCGTCGATGACCTTATCAACCATGCGCTCCGCGGGCAGCACATCAACCTCGACGCTGAACCAGATTTCATTCAACAGAAGAAGATAGTTACGCTCATCTACTTTGCGGCGGCGGCCCGCGACCTCGGCCTGCTCACGCCTGCGATGCTGAGCGATACTATGACGCCAAGCACGATAGTTCTTGTTCGGCCGAATCAGCCCCGTGCGCGGATCAACATAGAGACATTGAGATATTGCCGGGGCTCATGTTCCGCCCGAGACACCGCGACCTTTTCCGCTTCGAGCAACGCGCTATCCGCGACCATGGGTTCGCGGGCTGGCGCTACATCACGTTTTTATAGGACGATCTGGCAGGCAGATTGATATGGGATAAGACGGATTTGAACGCGCACTTTGTATCACTATTATTTCCTGCGAGCCTGGGTGCGCAAGGGTGTGATTGGCGGTCCGTGCCGGCGATCTGATCGAAGAAGATCGCGAGCGATGAGAAAATTCGCCGGCCGCGGATGTCGGATGTGGCGGTGATCACGTTGACGTCCGAGCGCAACTGGTGCCTGGCCGGCGTGCTGATTAGCGGGGAATACCGCGCAGGTCGGAGCGCAGCGGGTTGTCCGCGAAGTATTGCTTCCACAGACGCGGCGTGAGCTCCGGGACCCGGGAAGCGGGGTGTTGCGCGACGCGTTGGAGCACATCGGCGAGGTAGGTGTACGGATCGACGCCATGGAGGCGACAGGTGACAATCAAGCTCTGAATGATGGCGACGTCGCGGGCACCAAACTCGGGCCAATAGCGAAGCCATGAACGTCTGTTATAGAAATGCTTCGGTAAAAGACGAGCATGGCTCTTCAGCTACGACGCAAGCAGCGCCCAGGCGAGCGCGAATGTGTTCTCACAGGTGATGACCTGCCGCATCAATGACGTCGAGCGCTACGCGTATCTGAACTATCTGTTCGAACATCTGCCGGCCGCCGAAGGCGGCGCGAGCCCCAGCCAACGGCGGGCCGAGGGAAGGCGCGGCAGCAGAGTTCGATCGATCGCCAGCACTAGAAGCAGCGATAACCCGAACAGCGGAAGCAATAGGGCAAGTGCAGCGATCACGACTGCAAGCATGGCTGAGAAGCTCGACTGAGCCGCGCGCCGTGGCGCTCCAAGCATGCTGGCGGGTCGGCGACGCCACCACATTACAGTACCGCTGATCGAGACAAGCACGAGACCGGCAGCAGTCAGCAGCAATATGGCCTGATTGAGCCGACCGAATAGCTGCCCTTCGTGCGCTGCAACCGCAACATTTACAACCTTATCGACGATATTTTCTCCGTCGAAATCTTCAATCTTGGTCACCCTGCTCGTTCCGGGATTCACCGTATAGGTCACGCGCAAAGGTCGATCCTGCACTTGCGACGAAATCATCCAGTCTTGACCGCCTTGCGGCAGCGGCAAGATCCATACCGGGCGAGGTAGGCGCAAGCGCGCGGCGAGCGGCACTACCTTGTCAAGGGCTTGAAAAGCCTGGACCAGCGAACGGCCTCCTTGCGCGTCGGGAGGCGCCATCGCCGCCATCTCCGCGGCCGTCATGCCGGGCATGCTGCTTTGTGGCGCGGATTTTGCCACTGGAGGCGCCATCGCTGCCATCTCGGCAGCCGTCATGCCGGGCATGCTGCTGTGAGGCGCGGATTTCGTACCGAGCGTGAGCGGTGCCTCCGTCCCGACGGGCCAGTCGGGTTGGCCTGCCGTGACGGACCAATGGTTGCGCACCCAGGTGAGATACTTTCCCCAATTCGAGGCCCAGGGCAATCCGCTCAGCAGCATAAACAGCGTCACGATCGAAACCCACATGGCAGTCACCGCATGGAGGTCGCGCCAGAAAGGCCTGCCACTACGCCCAACCCGCGGATAGAGTACACCGCCAAGCCGCGTCGCGCCGCGAGGGAACCAGAGGTAGAGGCCGGTCAGTATCATCACCACCGCCCACGAGGCCGCCAACTCCACGAGCATCGATCCGCGATCACCAAGTAATAGTTCGCCATGCAAGTGGGACACGAGTTCCATGACGCGGTGATCGTCCCGCTCGACCTTCAACGCTCGCAGGGTGTCGGGTTGAACATAAACCCGGAACAGGTGCCCGTCGCGCCCGACAACTATCTGGGCGGCGCCCGTTGGCGTCGCCGGTGGCTCATATCGGCTGAACACCGAGCCTGGCACGGCGGCGATGGCCGCACGGGCCTCGCTCGACGGCGCTGCCCGTGGCCCATCCAAGTGAAGCGATTCGTAGGGGCGGTCGAGCCACGCCTCGATATCGGGCCGGAACAGATAGATTGAACCCGTCAGAGACAGCCAGCAGACAAACGGCAGGCAAAAAAGCCCTGCGTAGAAATGCCAGCGCCAGACCGCCGTATAGTCCGGCCAGGATCGGCGCGCGTCAGTGGATTTAGACTGCGTCATCGTCTCTTTTTCAACGCTCATCAGAGTTTGAGCTCCATCGGGCCGTAGATCGTGCTCGTAAACTCGATCGGCTTGACATTCGAACAGCGCGCCACATCACCGGGTAGAGCCCCGCCTAATGTTCGTGGTGATTGTAGACGATCGATGTTCATACGGATTTAGGTTGGTAATCTTTCCTTGGTTACATCTGAGACGAAAATCAACCTAGTACGAACGCCTGCCGTGGCAATCATGTCGGGGGAGGGTTCCATAGCTCGCGAAACCTACTTATTAGCGATGGGGCCGCCATTTGACAAATATACGGGTCGGACGGTTTCGTGAGGGAACGCGGTGATATCGAAAGTGTACGCGCTAGATGCGCGGGGAAGTCATACTTCGGATAGGTGCCTCACCTTGACGTTCCTACTGGGCGGCTTTACGAGGGCCGAATCCCCAACGCTGGTCCGGTGAGTGGAATTTGGTCTCAAAGATGACGAACAAAAGGTTCTCTCGATTGCCGACGCCGATGGAACAACGCCGCGGCGCGGCGTTACGATCCAAAAACTGTATGACCTCACGCGGGGGGAAGCGCCATGAGCGACCTGACGGATAATGACGAGTGCCGTAGATTGGATTTGAATCAGCCAATCACCCGGCGTGACTTCGTAAACGGTGCGCTTGTGGGCGCGGGTGGCGTGCTGCTTGGTGTGGCTGGTCCCGCGGCTTCCAAGTCCAATCCGGACGTCTTCACCGGCTACGGCGGTGTCGGCGACTACTCCACAGCGAATGGCAACACGTGGCCGGTTGTACAGGCGGCGCATCGTGGTGTTCGTGACGGAATCTACGACGCTAAGGCGCTGGCCGGCGCGCAATCGGCGGGTGATTTTGATCTCATTGTCGTGGGTGGCGGCATCGCTGGCTTAAGCGCGGCATACTATTTTGAGAAGGCGACAAAGTCGGCGGCGCGACGCGTTTTGCTACTCGAGAATCACTCGATGTTGGGCGGCGAAGCTCGACAGAATGAGTTTATAGTCGACGGGGAGCGATTGCTGGCTCCGCAGGGGTCAAACCTTTTCCAAATTCCGGCGTTGGGCGATGGATCCGTGGGCGACGCCTTTTTCACGGAATTTGGCATTCCTCGGACGTACGAATGGCAGCCCTGGGATTCCAAATTGAAGCCGATTCGCTTCGTCCGTGATAACGCCTCAAACATGGACGGCTATCAAGAGACCCAGTTCGATATCGGGTATTTCTTTGCGCAGGGAGGAGCCGGAGCACCCTTTTGGAGGCGCAATATTTGGAGCAATGAGCTCAAAGACACGCCCTATTCGGAGCGCGCTCGCCGAGATCTGTTGCGCTGGAGAACGGACATTGGGGACATCAGTGAGGCTGAGATGCGGCATCTAGACACCCTCACTTACAAAGAGTTTCTGGAGAATGTTCGCGGCTACGATCCGGCAGTGACTCGGTTCGTGGAGCCCCTTGTCGGCGACCTCTGCGGGGTTAGTCCTGACGCAATGTCGGCGCGGCTCGGCCGCATGATCTTGGATTCCCCCGATGCGTCCGATTACGCTTCTTTCCCCGGGGGCAACACGCCGTTTGCGCGTGCACTGTTGCGGGGGATTTTGCCAGAGTCGCTTCCCGGCCGCGACTTCAACAGCTTGATGTACGGGAAAGTCAATTTCTCGGCGCTCGACCAAGGCCATCGAGCGACCCGGATTAAACTCGACTCGACTGTTTTGCGCGTGGAACACACCCGTCCGAGCGGCGATCACGTTGAAGTAACGTACGAAAAAGGGGGAGCACTTTTCAAGGGTCGAGCGAAAACAGTCGTCATGGCGAGCGGGGGGTGGGTCAATAAGCACATTCTTGCCGACATGCCCGAGGACTTGCGCGCTGCCTACCAGCAGTTTTGCTACGCGCCGGCCTTGATCGTCAATGTGGCATTGAGACAATGGCGCTTCCTCTATGATTTGGGTGTTGCTTCGTGTCGGTGGATTGACGATCCTGACGGCTTCGGCTGGGTTTGCAACATTCGACAGCTGATGGTAAGTAACGGACACGCACCGCCGCTGCATCCGGATAGACCGACGGTACTGACGTTTTACACCGGGATGCCAATTCCCGGTCTGGCGGCTGCGGCGCAAGGAGCTGCGGCTCGGGCGAAATTGTTAGCGACTTCCTATTCGGATATCGAATCAAGCGTGCGCCGGCAGATGGTTCGCTTGTTCGGCGCCTATGGATTCAAGCCCGATCGCGACATCGCCGGCATTATTCTCAATCGGTGGGGCCATGCGCGCCTTGTCCAGCCGCCGGGCTTTTACTACGGCGTCAATGGGAAGCTCAGCCCGCTCGAACGAGTGCGCCAGGGCTATGGCCGCGTCTCCATTGGGCACTCCGAATTGAACGGCAGCCAGCACTGGGATTCGGCGGTCGAGTACGGCAAGAAGGCAGCGGAGCGCTCCGCAGCAATGCTCTGAAATCACCCTCGGCGCGATGATTCGAACCATTCAGAGCGCCGGGGGCATCGGCGCTTACTGACCAGATGGAAGTCGCTTTGCGCGCTCCTTCAAAACCAGATGTGCGCACCGGCGACGAGCTGAGGCTTGTACACCGGCTCGCCGGCGGCGCGGACGAAATCCGCGGTCTTGCCGAACCGCCTCGTGAAGTCGACACCGACGTAAGGGGCGAATTGACGGGTGATCTCGTAACGCAGGCGCACGCCCAGTTCGGCGTCGGACAGTCCGGCGCCGATGTCACGTTGTGGATCGTCACGGCCGTACAGGTTGGCCTCGATGCGCGGCTGCAGGATCAACCGCTGGGTCAGCGGCAACTCGTATTGGGCCTCGAATCGCAATGCGGTACGGCTGGACTGACCCACGTACGCCGTGGCTGCGACATCGAACCAATACGGTGCCAGTCCCTGCACGCCGAATGCAGCCCAGGTGCGATCCGGGCCGACACCGAAATCGTGACGCACACCGAGTTGAGTATCCCAGTACGCCGCCACCGGACGATCCCACAGTACTTCGGTGCGCAGGTCCTGCAAACGTTCGCCGCTGTGCTCGCCCTCGGCCTTCAACCACAATCGGTTTTCGTCTGTGCCATACCACGCTTGCGCATCCAGTGAAACTCCACTGGCAGCCCGGCCGTTGAAGTATTCCAGGCGATCAAACTGGAGCATGCCGAGGGGTTTGTCGTCCGCCATATCCATGCCTGTCATCGATCCGTAATCGACGCCATCGGAATAGTCCGGGCGGCGCGCGTCCGGCGGCGCGCGGCCTCCCTGCATGGGCGGCATGCCAGGCATGGCATCCACAGCCATGGGTTGTAGTCCGAGGCCGCGTACCACCGGACGCTCCCCTATTTGCGGGCCGATATCGAGCCGCTGCCATCCGCCGGTGGTTTGCTGTGGCGGCTGTTGCATCGCTGGCATGTCCATGCCCTGCATGGTGTCCTGCGCCTGCAAAGGCACAGGGACCATCGCCGCGGCCGAGACGGCGACAAACACCATGCTTTTTTTGCACAGATTCATGCTCATGACACGACCACCTCGCGGAACATGCCCGCTTCCATGTGGTAGAGCAGGTGGCAGTGATAGGCCCAGCGCCCGAGCGCGTCGGCAAGCACGCGATACGTGACGCGCTGTGCAGGCTGCACGCAAATGGTGTGCTTGCGAACCTGGAATTTTTGTGCCGGCGATTCCAGTTCGCTCCACATGCCATGCAAATGGATCGGGTGGGTCATCATGGTGTCGTTGACCAGGACCAGACGCAGGTGCTCGCCGTAACGAAAATGCACCGGCTTCGCCTGCGAGAACTTCAGCCCATCGAATCCCCAGATGAAGCGCTCCATATTGCCGGTCAGGTGCAGCTCGATCTCGCGCCCGACGGGCTCGTGCTCGTAAAGTGAGCCACCGATCGTGTGCAGATCGGCATAGGTCAGCACGCGCCGGCCGTTGTCGCGCAGACCGATGCCCGGATCGTCGAGATTGGTACGCGGCATATCCACGCGCATGTCGACATTCGGGCCATACTCGGTGCGCGCATGATGCACCTCCGGCATGCCGACCATCCCCGTATCGTCCGTGGGTTCATGCTGCCCGGTGTGCATATCGCCCCCGTGCGTCATGTTGCGCATCCCGGACATGCCGCCGCCTTGCGCCATCGATCCCATCATATCGACCATGGCAATCGTAGGCAGCGGATCGAGATTCGGCACCTCCGCCTGCATCCCCGCGCGCGGCGCCAGCGTGCCGCGCGCGTAGCCATCGCGGCTCATCGACTGTGCGAAGATCGTGTAGGCGCGATCTTCCCGCGGTTGCACGATCACGTCGTAGACTTCGGCGGTACCGATCCGGAATTCGTCGACTTCGACCGGATCGACATTCTGCCCGTCAGCGGCGATCACACTGAGATTCAACCCCGGAATGCGCACGTCGAAAAAGCTGTTGGACGAACCGTTGATGAATCTCAGTCTGACTCTCTCACCGGGCCGGAACAGAGCGGTCCAGTTACCGGCTGGCCCGTTGCCGTTCATCAGATAGGTATAAGTCGCGCCGGTGACGTCGACCAGATCTCGTGGACTCATGCGCATCTGATTCCACATCCTGCGCGAAGCCAGCGCGTGGCTCACTCCCTGCCTCGACGCATCGGCGATAAAGTCTTGCATGGTCGGCTCGCCGTAATTGTAGTAGTTGCTCACCTTCTTCAGATGCGCATACAGACCATCCGGATCCTCGTCGGTCCAGTCATTGAGCATCACCACGTAATCACGATCTACGCCGATCGGATCCGGCTTGGCGGGATCGATGATGATGGCGCCGTACAATCCGGTTTGCTCTTGGAAGTGCGAATGGCCGTGATACCAATAGGTCCCGCTTTGTTTCACCTGAAACCGGGCGGTGAAGGTGTCCCCGGCGGCGATACCCGGGTAGCTGATGCCGGGGACACCATCCATCTGAAACGGGAGAATGATTCCGTGCCAATGGATTGAACTAGTCACTGGCAAATGATTGTGTACACGCAAAGTGACGCTGGTGCCCTCGCGCCAGCGCAAGGTTGGCCCCGGAATCGAGCCATTGACCGAGACCGCCGGGCGCATCCGTCCGGTGAAGTCCGCGGGCATGTTGCCGATGGTCAAATCGAAGTCTGTTCCGCTGAGCAGTGCCGGCGTACGGGGGCTGGTCGTGCCGATATCCGCGGCAAAGAGTCGCGGCGAAAAAAGCCCCAGCGAGCAAGCCCCCGTGCCCGCGCCCAAACTTTGGACAAAGCGGCGTCGGCTGACATTCATCGCGGCGTCGCGCGAACTACGTTTCATAGTCTTCATCCTTCAAAATGGGAGCCGCAGCGCTGGACAATCCAGCGTTTCTGGCGCTCGCGGGTTTGGCCTAAAACTCTGCGCCGCGCTGCGAAGCCTTGGCGCATCGCGCCGCTGGTGGAGGCTCGCGCCAAGGATCGGCCCAAGCGCGGCGCGACTACTGTGACCAGTTTTCCAAAACCATTCTCACACTGATCGCAACCGCGCCTGACCAGCTCAGTAAGATTGTGCGGTTGCGCCTACAATACTTGGTATCTGGATACGCCGCGGGTAGACCCTGAAATCCCTGCGCCCACGCCACCGGATTCCCGCATAAAGGGGGGCGTTGACGCCGGCCTGCTTTCGACTTCTCGCGGCTTACGGCCATCAGAAGCTGCGAAGGACATTCACACCTACGGTACGCGGCTGGATATATTCGAACGCGGCGGGGTTGGGCAAGGTTCCGAGGCCGCCATAGAGGATACCGCGTCGGTCCATCACGTTTTTGACGTATAGACTCACTGTCCAGGGATTGAGTTTCACGCCGCCGTGCAAATCCACCCTGGCGTAGGCCGGATACTCCTGGCGAGGCGGCGCAGAGGTGAAATTGCCAACGCGGTCGCCAACGTAGCTCGCCGATGCACCGGCAAAGCCTTGAACGTTGCCTGTAATCGGAAATTCGTCGTCCATCGACACACTACCCGAGAAGCGTGCGCCGAACGGTAGACGGTCTCCCGCCTCGCCGGAAAGCGCGCTGCTCGGCGGAAACGCCTCCGTCAGTACCGCCTGGTTGTAGGCCACCCACGCCGAGATCGAGAAGCCGGGGAACGGCCGCGCCTCGGTGGACAGTTCAATGCCCTGACTCTTCGCCCGCTTGCCGTTGGAATTGAAGCCAAACCCGCTGGTCGGATCGATGAAGCTGAGCTGAATATTGGTCCAGTCGATGTAGTAGAGCGAAGCATCGTAGGAGAAGCGGTGGTTCGCGACGTCCCCTTTAATACCCAGCTCGTAGTTTTGCGTTCGGTCGGGCTTGTACTCGAGCGGCAAGTTGAACGCCGAGGCCGTCTGATTCGGGCCGCCAGGCCGATAACCCGACGCCAGTCGCGCGTACACCATGAGGTCCGGAGTGATCTTGAAGCGCGGCGTCAGTAGGTACGTGAAAGCAGAGGATTTCGTGACCACCTGGTCGAAGTAAAGCGGCGATGGGTGGGACTCGAATATGGGCACCAGAGGTCCGCTGTCAGTTTCACGGTAACTCTGCTCGATGGTCGCCTCACGGGCGCCGATTTGCACGTCGAACCGATTTGTAAAATGATAGGTGAGATCCGTGAAACCCGCGAACTCGCGGTAAGTCGCAACCCAGCCCAAGGTCGCCCACTGACCGAGGTACGCTCCCGTGGCGGGATCGGAGGCGAAAAACGTCTGCACGTATGGGCTGCGCTCGTGGGTGAAGAAACCGCCCACCAGCCACTCTGCTTTGTCGCCGAGGGGCATCGAGACACGCAACTCCTGCGAGAAGCGGCTGGTCTGGTTGTTATCGTCCATGGTGGAGCCGGTAGTCCCGTCCGGGATGCCGAGACCGACTTGGGTGTAGTCGCTCAAGAACGAAAATCCCACGCTGTAGTCCACCAGATCATGGACGTGATTGACAATGTAGCCCGTAACCGAGGTCAGCTTCGCGGACCCGAGCGTGGCATTGATTGTGGCGCTGTACGCCTGAAGCTTCTTCTCAATAAGGCCGGTTTGGGGCACGTCGTTCTGCTGCAGATCACCCACACCCGGCTCGATCTCAACGTGATTTGCTCCGTGCGCTGTGGTGTGCTGGTACAGCGCGCTCAACCTGACCGACAGGTCGTCCGACGGGCGCCACAGCGTCGAGATACGCGCACCCGAAGCCCGTACCTCGTTGACTCCGCGGAGGCCGTGGCTTGGGTTGTCGATGTACCCCGGGTCATCGTGCGTGAACGCGCTGGCGAGCACGGCCAGGGTGTCGCTCAGTGGAACGTTGACCGAACCGCGCACGTTGTATCCGGGCCCGTCGCCGTTGTAGATACTGTTGACGCCCGCTTGGACGTTGCCGAACAGATGGTCGGTCGAAGGCTCCACCGTGACGAACTTGACGAGACCACCCAAGCTGCTTGCCCCGTATAGCGTCCCCTGAGGGCCGCGCAGCACCTCGACGCGTTGCAGGTCGCTAGGATCGATGTCCGGGGTCGAATCGCCGCCACCGAGGGCGGTCGAAGCTCCGAAAGGTACATCGTCCACGACGATGCCGACGGTAGGATTGATCTGGTCGGTGCCGGTGACCAGCCCGCGAATCGCGATCACCGGCGCCCCGCGCACGTTCGAGGCGAAACTGACGCCCGGGATCTGGGAGAAGTAATCCGCGATTTGAGTCTGGCTGTTTTGAAGCAGCTTTTCCGCGTTGACCGCGCTCACCGGCACCGGCACGTCCTGCAGTCGCTCGACGCGCTTCTGCGCAGTCACCGTGATCTCCTCGAGACTCGCCGAGGCCGGACCCGCCGCTTTCGAGGCGTTCCCCTCCGAAGCCGCCAGCGACACCGGCTTTGCGTCGGCCGCAAGTGAAGACTTCAGGAAGCCGACCGCGAACAGCGCGAACCCCGCGGTGAACAGGGCCGATCCAAGTCTAGTTTTGACCGAGTACCGATCGTGCGCGGCTCGGCGCATACGCCCGAATGGAATAAGCATAATTTCCCCCTTATATCCTCATAAATCCGTGAGTCTTGGACGCTGCATCCCGGTTAACGGTTACTGCCAATCTTGCCTATCCAAAGACGCCGGGCGAGCCGAGTGCCGCTTTTGCCGAATCAGGTTGTCGTCAATAGCCCTCTAGGCGGTAGCACAATTCTCACATCCTCATTCCAATTTCCAATCCCATTGCCAGCGTACGATTGCTTGGCACCGTCCGAAATGCCAACACTATCGACAAGTCACATGAGATTCCACGCATCTCACTCCGCGCTACCCATGCGACGCGGCGCCTGGCGGACCAACTCCACGGCAAGCAGATTGATGAGCCCAGAGCCAAGCTCGACCTGTCAATCGAGACTCTTGGGCCATGCGCACAGGAGGAATCAGATTGTCGTGGTAGATCATATTCCTCGCTATGATCATGTGCGCCACATGCTTCCATGCCGATCAATCGTAAGCGCTCAAGGAATCACTTGTTTCAGGCCAGCCGGAGCGCCGGGAGGATTCCGGATCAATCAGCCGGTGTTGATGGTCTCGATTGACCGCATGGTGACTTTCGCGCGCACGGCGAAGCTCGGTGGAGCGATTTCGAAATCGAAAATCGACAAGTGGCACAAATTCGAGGAGCGTTTGCGCCCTTTGCGGCGAAGCTTCCTCCAAGCGGGCCTTAGCCTGGCCTGGGTATCGCCCAAGCGCCAAAGTGATCTCCCGAATCTCACCTGAGATGACGACTGTCATCGACGGGATCGTGTCCAGGTTGCATCATCCGATTGCGTACAAATTGCAAGAGCCGGGGGTCACGGGGAATGTACGAATCTAGGGTCAACGTTTCGGGTGGCGGTCCCATGGTCTCTGTTGTCAGTCGCCGGCAGGTTCTCAAAGGCCTTTCTGCGGCGTTGTCACTTGGTTCCATTGTTCATTCTGGAACTGGGCTCGCTGGACCGAAAGCCAGTGAGCGTGCTCTCACGATTCTCTATCCCATTGGACCTGATAGCCGGTTCAATGCTGATTACTACCGTGATCACCATCTAACCTTATTCATGGATATTTACGGGTCCTCAATCGAGCGCTTCGAATTGTGCACAGTCCAGTCCAGCGCGCCGCTGCCCGGCGACGTTGCTTCCACCAACGCCATGCGGTTCGCCGCTCTTATGAACATCTGGATTTCGGACTTTGGCCTTTTCACCTCCCGCAGTACCGACGCCGCGTACACAGCAATGGGTGCCGACAAGGCGAATTTTACGAATATCCAGTCCACTGTTCAGGTGGACGAGGTTCAGGCAATGCTCGGCGAACCTCGATCGGCGCCGCGAGTTGGCGATGAATGCATCCAGTTCTGTTTTCCGAATAAGCCTGGGGCCAGATGGGACGTGGGTACATACTCCCAGGTTGATGCCCCAAGATTCCTGAAGGCCTTTGGGCCGGAGGCCGTTAGTCGCATCGAGATCAGAAAGGGTATTAGCGAGCTCGATGCAGGAGCACCCGGCTATCTTGGCAGCGTGAGCATTTACGTAAAAGATCGGAAAGCATTCGCTACGGCATACGCAACGCATGGCGGACCCTTGGAGGCGCGGACCCTCGCGATGTCGAATGTGCACCCGTTTCTTCTAAGAACATCGGTGTACGGTATCGGCACTTCGCGCGCACATGCTTAGAAAGGACCAATGGTCAAGGACGCCCGGAGCTCCGGAGGCTCGAGAACTTGGACTCGACGCCTCGATTACCGTGTGCGGATGAAGCCTTGGCCGTGTTGACGCAGATGCGGTGACGGGCGGCGTCGCCGCTGCGTTAGATTGATCCCGGTTGAAATCTGTCGCTGTTCAAGGTTTACCCTTCTTGGTTGGTTGAGATCGAATCACCAGGCGATACCCTGTATACGTCGCGGCAAGCAGTGCCGCGATGTAGCCTGACGTGCGCAGGTCTTGAATCACGATGCCGATCAGAAATCCCAGTGAGACGAGCACGACGAATCCGGTGGTCCAAGGATAGCCCCAAGCCTTCGACGGTCTGGGCCACTCTGGATGACGGCGGCGAAATACGATGACGGCAAGGTAGCCGGATAAGTAGGCAAGTACGCCAAGTGAGGCAGACCAGGTGAGCAGGTCATCAAATGTACCTGAGATAATCAAGGCTACGGTGCCTAACGCCGTGAAATAGATTCCGCCGCTCGGCGTACCACGGGCATCGGTGCGGGCGGTTTGCTTGAACAAGAGCCCGTCACGTCCCATGGCAAAGAGGATGCGCGAGCAAATGAGCAACAGTGCATTGACGATACTGAGCAGAATGACCAGGGAGATGAGGGTGATGGTTGCTCCTGAGGCCGGTCCCAGTATGGCGGAACCTGCGTCCGCGGCCGGCAACCTCGAGTTGGCGAGCGTGCCGATGGGTAGTACATACAGCAGCGCGAGATTCACCAACAGGTAGATCGCTATTATGGCGAGTATCCCGAGCAGCATCGAGCGGGGCAAATTACGCGACGGTTCGCGGTCTTCTTCGGTGAAGAAGAAAGGTGCATACCAACCGTCGTAGGTGTTGATGACGGCTTGGATGGCGATGACAATACTCAAGATCACGGCGAATTTGCCGGTAGAATGCGGCAGTGCCGTTGCCGTCGGAGCGGGCAGAACTTCGGAGTGAGTGGGCAACGTAAAACAGAGCGCGACGAATGCGACCAGCGCGAGGCCCTCAAGAGAGGCGATGACGTTTTGCACCAGACTAGCGGGCCGCAGCCCGCGCGTACCGATCCAGGTGAAAACCATGAGTGTCGCAACAGCAATCAGTTGGGCACGGCCGGTCAGGGCAGGAATGAATAGGATGGTGTAGTCGCCGATGGAAACGAGAATTTGAGCGAGAGCGGCGACGAGTGAGAGCCAGGATCCAAGGCCGATAACGAGTCCGACATAATCGCCGAAGGCGCGCCGTGCGTAAAAGTACCACCCGCCGCCGAAGGGCAACATGGTGCCGAGTTCGATGACTTGCAGCGCACCGGCGAAGGCGTAGACGCCGCCGAATAGCCAAACCGCCATTATGCCGGTGGCGGAGGGAATTTCGTGTGCCACGGCGGCGGGCAGGCGGAGGATACCAATGCCGATGGTACTACCAATCGCCACGGCAACTCCGAAGCCGACTCCTACCACGCGTGCCAGAGGTTTTGGATTTGGCAAGGCAATCCTCAAAAAACGATCACTAACGTTTGACGGTAATCCAGCCGGCGCCAAATCTAAGGCATCGCAACGCCATGCGGCGCAAGCGACTTTGATGGCAGAATGCGGGAGCCCTGCATTGTCGGAGACAGGAGAATGGGCCCGTGCAGGTGATCATAGTTGCACCGTGCCGCCCTCAAGCGCCAACACTTTCCTTGATTCGCATCAGACCTGGTACATCTCACATCGGTCCTGCGTCCCGGCAGAAGTCAAGGTCATTCGGCAAGACGGTCGCCAAGGCAGCAGCTTGTTGAGATCCGGTGCATGCGATGCACAATGGTCCGGAGCCTTCGCAGCGGTCGCGCGCGTTCCAACCCGGTTCGTGAGTGCGGGAGCGTACCTGTCAGTGCGCCCTGCGGCAGTCGGCTAACACCGTCAACGCCTGATCGACATCGGCTTCGGAGTTGTGCAGATGAAAGGAGAGCCGCAAAATACCGCACCACTCTGTTGCCCGAATCCCGGCCTGGGCGAGTTTAGCGGCACCTCCTTCCCAGGGCAGGGTGACGATGGCCGAGTTCGATGAATCCATTTGCAGGCCGTTGCGGAAGCGATTGGCCAGCGCCACGTCATGCTCACGCACCGTTTCGATGCCGAGTTGGACGATGGCATCGACGGATCTTCTGACGGCCAGCATGGACACGAGATTGGGAACTGTATCGAATTTGCGCGCGCCGGGTGCCAATGAGAACTCTGTTCCGTAGGGAGCCGCCATCGGATCAATGCAGGCCACCCAGCCAGGTGTGGCGGGGCGGAAGCGATCGGCTATCTCTGGGGTCATGACCAGGAACGCGCCGCCCAGGGGTGAGCAAAGCCACTTGTATACGGAGCAAACGACAACATCCGCCGACGCTCCCGACAGAGGTAACCATCCACAGGCCTGACTACCGTCCAGGCAAAAAATAGACCCACTCGCCCGCGTGGCCGCGCGAATCGCCGCGATGTCCGCAACCTCTCCGGTGAGCGATTGCACGGCGCTGCACGACACGAGGGTGGTTGATGAATTTACGCGGTCGGCCAACTCAGGCAGGGGTACTAATTCGACAGTGACGCCCCGATGTGCTTGATTCAAGTAAGGGATGAGGTTGGAATTGTGCTCTTTCACTGGCGCCAAAACCCGCGAGTTATCCGGCAGACTCGTCGCGATAGAACTCAGTAGCAGGGCGGTCGATGTTCCCAGTGCCACCTGGTCGGGGGGGACCGACAATAATCGGGCGATGGACGCGCGAGCGAGTTGTGCCTCGGTGAGCCAACTGCCGAACCCCAAGGTTCCGCTGGCCCAGGCCGTCGTGATATGGGTTACCGCCTCAACGGCCGCCGGGCACGGAATCCCGAAGCTGGCGGTACTCAGGTATCCGGGAGTCGATTTCCAGGGAGCAAGCGTCATGGCTGTTGTTTCACCTTAGGCTGAAGATTGAGCCGGTCAGTCATTCGAATCGGCGAATCCCTTTCGGACTGGCGCCACGCTCGGCACTGCTCGTTCGGCGCTGTCGTCCCGCGAACAAATCAAGCAGGTGAGAATTCCCATCAAACCTTGCATACGGGCGCATCCATGATCCAAGACTTTCGACGGCTCGTTTCGGATGCTGCAAGTCTCAGTCTCTAGGATTCCAAGCGGCTTCAGTGCCCAGTGACGCTGCTACGACCTGTGAACCAGGCGACGTTGCAACAATCGGTCTGGTCAGCGCGAAACTAACCTTGGGAGGCTGCGTTCGTCTTGCTCACGCCGGCTTTTTTTCCGAGGGAATGGGCGTTCCAGCGGCCACCCTGGAACCCTTCGGGTGGCTGTCAACACCAGATCGACGAAATTCTTGAGCACTGGAGAATTGTCGCTTCGGCGATACACCATTTTGCCGGAGATGCTCGGTGGATCACGCAGATCTCGATAGACAACGTTTCCCCGATGTAGGCCCTTCAGGGATAACGGAATGAGCGATAGCCCCAGCCCAAGGTGAACCAGCCAAATGACGGCCTGCATCTGGTTCGCCTCGGCACGCAAAACGGGACTGAACCCGCTTTCGCGACAATAGGCGCGTATGACATCGTTGTATCCCATGGAGCCCTCATCGGGAACCATGACGAATGGCTCGTTGGCAAGGTCGCTGCCGGCCAATTTCTTTTTGCCCGTGAGGGGGTGGTCCTTCGGTAGGGCAACGACGAGCGGTTCCGTTCCCAGTTCCTCGATGGCCAATTCCTCGTGGGAAAACACCCCGCGCAAAAAGCCAACGTCCGCGGCGCGCTGCGCAACGGCGTTCAACACCGCGTTGGGGACCATATCGCTAAACGACAACGTGATCCCCGGATATTGATACTGAAATTCATGGATCACTGACACGAAGAACGCGTTGGTCATTGACGTCAAATAGGCAAACGACAAAGTCCCAATCGAGCCGCGCGCTGCGCGCCGCGCTCGCTCCATGCCATCGTTTGCCCGCGCCAGCACTGCCTGAGCGTCGCCGACAAACACGCGGCCCGCGTGCGTCAGCGCCACACGCCGCTTGGTCCGCGTAAACAACTGAACCCCGAGTTCTTGTTCTAGGTTGCGAATTTGCTGACTGAGGGGCGATTGCTCAATGTGCACTCGCTCCGCGGCTCGACGGAAATTGAGCGTGTCGGCGACCGCAACGAAATACCTGAGGTGACGAAGCTCCATCGTTGGAGCGAAACATTATATGTCTTAATTGTCAAGAGTAAGGCGTCTCATGGAGCACAAATTGGCCCGATAAGGCTTCCGATGCAGCCACATCTAGCTGAGAGGGAGATTATCTTGCTGCGTGACCCGGGCAAGCAGCCGATCCAATTGCGACGCCATGATTGTTTGCCGTCACTCGGGCACGGTGCGCCGAACCGGCCGTTCCGCTTTTAAAGCTTACATATGAGACGAAATTCCACTCAGGATTCCGCCCCAGGGCTCGCGACGAACGCGTCGGATCGTTCCAACCGCAGCCAGTTCGTTCTAACATCAGCACTTCTCCGTAAAGCGCCATCGATTTCCCATGAGTGGTGACCGGCTGCGCGGACTGGAAACGAATTTCGGACGGGAGTAAATCCAATGACGCAATTCTCCGACGTAGCGCCTAAGCGAGGATGGGACGCGTGATCAAACAGTTCGGGGCGGTTTTATTGTTGGTCATCCCCTCCTACGGTTCGTCCAGCGCACTGTCGCTGCCGCCCGATATTCCGAAGACTTTCAATCCCGTCACGAGCAGCTTCGACCACATTAGGCGCGAAGTTGAAATTCCTATGCGCGACGGTGTAAAGCTTCACGCCGTCCTGATCATTCCGAAAGGCGCCGGAGGATCTCCAATCATGCTCGACCGCACGCCATACGGTGCGGACAAGGCAACGGATCGGACCCGGAGCGCCCACGGTGACATGACGGTTTCGCCGCGGGACTCGCTGCTGATACAGGCGGGCTACATCGTGGCTTATGAAGACGTACGCGGTAAGTACGGCTCCGGAGGCGACTACGTCAACGAGCGCCCGCTGCGCGGACCTGATAACCCAACCAACGTGGATCACTCGACCGACGCGTGGGATACGATCGACTGGCTGATCAAGAATGTGAAGGAAACCAATGGTCGCGTGGGTCTCATCGGCTCGAGTTACGACGGCATGATGGTCGCGATGGCGCTGATCCATCCGCATCCGGCGCTCCGGGCTGCCGTGGCGGCCAACCCGGTCATTAACACCTGGATGGGCGATGACGATTTTCACGGCGGAGCCATGCGGCTGATCAACTACGATTTTTACTTTGAGCAGGACAGCGTCCGCGGCGACGGCGGCGACCTGTGGCGTGCGGCATATGATGATTACGATACATTTCTGCGAGCCGGATCAGCCAGTGGCTTCGTTCGTGCGTGGGGATTGGATCAGCTGCCGTATGTGAGGCGGCTGCACGACCATCCAGCCTACGATGCGTACTGGAAGGCGCAAGCATTGGAGACAATCCTGCCGCGGCAGCCGCAGACCGTGCCCACGTTGTGGGTGGCGGGACAGTGGGATCAGGAGGATATGTACGGCGCGGCTGCTGCCTTCGAAGCGGTGCACGCGCATGATCCTCAAGGCGTCAACCACCTCATCATCGGCCCTTGGCGCCACCTGGGTTGGGAGGGTGACGGCTCGCACCTCGGACCGATACGCTTCGATGCCGATACGGCGCTGTGGTTTCGCAAGGCGGTGCTGATCCCGTTTCTCGATTCTCACCTAAAAAACGAGGCGCCCGCCGTGGACCTGCCCCCAGTGCTTGCCTTCCAGACGGGAACCAATCGCTGGCAGCGACTACATAGCTGGCCGCAAAGCTGCGCGCAGGGGTGCGCGTCCACCTCCTCGCAGCTATACCTGCAGCCAGGAGGCGGCCTAGCCTTCGCTCTGCCCACCGACGGCGCCGAGACGGACGACTATATCTCGGACCCTGCCAAGCCGGTTCCATATCGAATCCGCCCCATTCGTCCCACGGGTGCTTCAGATTCAACGTGGGAGCGATGGCTGGTGGATGATCAGCGTCCCTTCTCCGACAGACCCGATGTCCTCGTGTATGAGACGCCGCCGCTCAAGCAAGCGGTCGCGATGGCGGGGGCGCCAGTGGTCAACCTGGTGGCGTCTACGACGGGTACCGACAGCGATTTTGTAGTCAAGCTGATTGACGTGTATCCCGATGAGTATCCCGAGAAACCGGAGTTGGGCGGATACCAGCTCGCGATCGCCATGGATATCCTTCGCGGTCGTTACCGCGGAAGCTTTGAGCAGGCCGAGCCGATCACGCCGGGAATCCCGCTGCTGTATCGATTTTCACTTCCCAACGCCGACCATGTATTTCTGCCGGGTCACCGCATCATGGTTCAGGTACAGTCGAGCTGGTTCCCGCTCTACGACCGCAATCCACAGACATTCGTTTCCAATGTCTTTGACGCACAAGCCGGCGACTACCGCAAGGCGACGATCAGCGTCTACCATGCGCCGACGAAGGCCAGCTTCATTGAATTGCCCACGGTCGACGAGCATTAGCATTGTCAGCGTGCGGCATCCACACCTGGCAGTGAGATGCGGCTCGTCTTGCCTCAGGCGTATAAAGTGTTGGTTGTCTCTCGATCATAATGTGGATACTTCGCGCCATCGCTTTTATCGGGGTGGCGCGGAATGCTGTTATTGTCAGATGACGTTATTCAGAACGAACTCTCGATGCGGCAGGTCATCGAGCTGGTCGAGCACGCGTTTGCGGCGGACGCCCATGGCAACGCCAGAACTTTCCCCGCGATTGTCGAGTACGTTGGGATGGCTCACGCTCACTTTGGCATCAAATCAGGCTATTTGCGCTTTGAGGCCGCTGGCCGGGAAGCCGGCGGCGGTACATCGCCGGTCATACGGGGCGAACAAGAAGTCCTTGGGCTGAAAGCCGGAGGATATTGGGCGGCAAATCAAGAGCGGCATGGACTGCCGAAGCACAGAGCCACGATATTGCTGATCAATCCGGACACCGGCGAAGCCTTGGCTGTCATGTCCGCAAATTCCATCACCCGCATGCGCACCGCGGCCGCGGGCGCCGTCGCCGCAAGACACCTCGCCAGGAAGGACGCTACCGTTGTAACGGTGCTAGGGACGGGCGAGCAGGCGCATGCTCAAGTGGAAGCCCTCCAACTGACGCGCGACATTTCGACACTCTACGTATGGGGCCGGCAAGAAGCCGCGATCCAAGACTACGTCACTGAGTGGCGCCGCCGAGGCGTTGATGGGCAGCCGGTCAAAAATCTACAAGATGCACTGGCGAAATCCGACATCGTGGTCACGACGACTCCATCGACCGCACCCCTGATTTTGAACGAGTGGATTGTGCCTGGAACGCACATCAATGCCATTGGTAGCGACGGCGCTGGAAAGAGAGAGATCGACCTGCAGTTGATCAGGCGATCTAAATTTGTTCCGGATAAGATTTCCCAGAGCACCAGCATTGGGGAACTCCAGGGCGTTGTGCAGGCGGGCGCTGATTGTCGAACCCTGGTTTACGCGGAATTGGGGCAGATATGCGCGGGGATCAAAGTCGGCAGGGAAAATGACACTGAGATCACCATCTTCGATTCCTCCGGGGTGAGTTTTCAGGATTTGGCTGTCGCGCATCATTTGGTGGGTGTGGCCAGAGAAAAGAAGCTCGGACAGATCGTGTAGCTGGCGGCCTTACGCCGGCCTCTTGGAGGTCGCTGTCACGAATGGCATTCAGCAAGCGAAGCCGGCTCAATTGGGATTCCCTGATCCCAACGAGTTATACCGATGCCCGCCCCATATATTGAATCGACCGGCCAACAATCTCTGCGTTGGATTTGAGAACACGGGTCGTGGGCGCTCGTCGGCCTGGCAGGGGCTGTCGCCTTGAGGGGCTACATAATATTTGCGAGCTCACGTTACTGACCTTTCTAAGGCCTTGAGACATCCAGTCGTATCCAGAGCAGGTTCGCATGAAAGATATTCAAAAAAGGCGCGATGGATGGAGCTGGTGGTACCTGCTCTTCGTCGTGCAATTCCTGATCATCCTCTGGCCGCCGTTCTACAACCGAGTGGATCCCACGGTGTTGGGCATCCCTTTCTTCTACTGGTTTCAGCTTCTGTGGGTTATCGTCAGCGCCGTCCTGACCGCGGTCGTTTACGTGGCTACCAACGAAGCCAAGGCGTAGGACTATCGTGAAGGATATGAATTGGGTCGCCCTCAGTGTTTTCGTGCTGCTGTTCGGTTTCATTTCTTGGCTGGGTTTCGCCGCCGCCCGTTGGCGCAGGGGCGACCTCGATCAGCTACACGAATGGGGCTTGGGAGGAAGGCGGTTCGGCACGATCATCACCTGGTTTTTGGTCGGGGGCGATGTGTATACGGCCTACACCTTCATCGCGATTCCCGCGCTGGCCTTCGGCGCCGGCGCAGTGGCGTTCTTCGCCGTGCCCTATACCATCATGATCTACCCCATACTGTTCCTGGTATTTCGCCGCCTCTGGCATGTGTGCCACAAGCATGGCTACATCACGGCGGGGGACTTCGTGCGTGGTCGCTTCGGGAATCGCTGGCTGGCCCTGGCGGTCACAGTGACCGGAATCGTGGCGACCATGCCCTACATAGCCCTGCAGTTGGTCGGCATCCAAGTCGTGATTGGAGCCCTCGGGATTTCCGGAACCGGGTTTGCCGCCGACTTGCCGCTCCTCATTGCCTTCGTGGTGTTGGCCGCCTTCACCTACTCCAGTGGTTTGCGCGCGCCGGCATCCATCGCCATCGTCAAGGACATTTTGATTTACGCTACGGCGATGGCAGCTATCATCGTCATTCCCCTGCAGTTGGGCGGGTTCGCCAAGATCTTCGCGGCCGTCCCGGTGCAAAAGCTGCTGCTGACGGTTCCCGGACCGGGCACCACGGGTTCCTACAGCGGCTACGCCACCTTGGCGCTGGGTTCTGCCATGGCGCTTTTCCTGTACCCGCATTCTGTGACGGGAATACTGAGCGCCAGCAGCGGCCGTGCCATACGCCGCAACGCCGCGCTGCTGCCCGCTTATTCGATCATGTTGGGACTGCTTGCCCTGTTCGGATTCTTCGTCATCGCGTCCGGAGTCGACAGGCTTCCGGAATACGCCGCGGGCTTCAGGCAATTCGGCTATAACTTTGCCGTGCCCGCCCTGTTGCTGCACAGTTTCCCGTCGTGGTTCGTAGGCATTGCCTTTGCCGCCATCGGCGTCGGCGCTCTGGTGCCGGCGGCCATCATGTCCATCGCTGCGGCCAATCTTTACACGCGCAACATTCACCGCGAGTTCATCAACAAGAACCCGACCGACAAGCAGGAATCTCAGATCGCCAAGACAGTGTCGCTGATCGTCAAGGCCGGCGCGCTGGTGTTCGTTCTGTTCGTGCCGACGCAATACGCCATTCAACTGCAATTGCTGGGCGGCATATGGATCATTCAGACATTGCCCGCGGTGATGCTCGGCACCTACACCCGATGGTTCAATTCCTGGGCGCTGCTCGCGGGTTGGGCGGTTGGAACTTTTGCCGGCACGGCCATGGCCATCTCGACCAAATTGACGACGACCTTTCCTCTCGCCATGGGCGGGCACACCTTCCCGGGTTACACGGCCGTGTATACGGTGGTTTTGAATGTTGTGGTGTCAATCGTACTCACGCCGACATTCAACGCGATGAGTTCGAGACGAGCGGTCATCGATGAGACCACGGCTTCCGACTACAGCGAGTGAGGGGTGGCCAGGAGGGAATTGAACCCCCGACACGCGGATTTTCAGCCGGTGTAAAGGGGTTCCAGGGGTTTATACCGAGTGAAGCGAGGGCGTGACGAAACCCTCGACGCTGCCGTTGGAGATTTTATTCTTTTGCACGATGGCGGTCTTTCACTTCATCTTTGGCTGGACGCCGCGTCTATCAAATGCGGCGGGAGTTAGCTCAGCGTTGGTCGTCGCGACCGCCATCTTGCTCATCGATCCGCGCGCGCCTCTCATTGGTGCACCGCCGCCTCGGCGAGCCGTAC
>Ga0134126_10000592_pt1 | contig 46036 bp, 55 predicted proteins | sample KB31752_FD_96881 | JGI IMG/M metagenome (GOLD analysis project Ga0134126, IMG submission 96881) | Terrestrial soil microbial communities with excess Nitrogen fertilizer from Kellogg Biological Station, Michigan, USA - KB3-175-2 | ecosystem: Environmental > Terrestrial > Soil > Unclassified ...
TCAGCGCCGCCTCACGCGTGACGTGATGTGCCGAGGCAGCGGCCTTCAACGCGCCGGCAAGCGACACATCCCGAAGCAGCACGTCGAGATTGTATTGACTCATTTCCGCGCCGTGCATCTCGATTAGGCGATGTGCGACCTTGCCGAAACGGGCGATGGCCCTGCGCGTGCCCCGAAACTTGATCGCCGAAACCTCTCCGGAGTTATCAGGGCTCGACAACACCACGCCCGCGCCCTTCTTCGCGATGTACGGGCACTTGAGGCGACGCAATGCGACCCGCAGCAACACCGCCAGCGATGCATGCGAAACGCCAGTTGCTTGAGCCGTTTCGACGTACCCAATGTACGTTCCGGGCTTTTGCTTCGCCAGGTAGTCCACCAAGAGCTGCACTTGTTGTTCCCGTTCGGGGACCGGTGTAAAGTTCATGGTCATTACTCCGCGGCGAGTTCCGCCTCGCTCCATTCGATCGATTTGACAGCAAACCGTCCGTAAAAGCCCCGGCTCTCGGGCCGGAACCGGCCCAAGCCCACGACGAGGCCCGCGGACACGAGCACTTGCCGAAACACCTCTTCCGTGATGATGTCGTCGAAAATGTAAAACGTGACGTTTCCGCGCCCATTCATCGATCCGCGGAAAGTACTTCGTGACGCGCTTGCCACCGCCGGGCCGGCCGTCACTCGGCACGAAAAGCTTGTCGCACGGGACGTCGTCGGCCTTGAGGTCGAGCGTGATTCCATCGGTGCACATGACGCCGGCCTCGAAATATTTCGTAAACTCGACGCGGCCCTTACCCGGGACCTGCAACTTGAGGCGCTTCGCGGCCGTTTTGAGGCAATTCGCGAACGCGGGGCCGGGGATTTGAACGTGCCCTTCTTTGTCGACGTGCATACGGTTTCGCCAGGTGCGCTCTTCGTACGCGTTCGGGAGTTCCTTCGTCAGCTTGGGGACATCGTCAGCGTAGTGACGCGACTGCGAATAAGGACTCGTGCTTTCCAAGTGTGCGATTGCCATTTTCATTGCCTTGCTCCTGTCTTGATGTTGTGCTTGAAGTTCGTACTACGCTGTTTTCGCCGAGTCTTTATAGTGCAGGTCACTTCGAGTCGGTTGTTGACAACATTCTCGCGTTTCTTGATGTGCCAATCCGTCGGGTAACCGCAGTGAGAGCAAATCACGCCGCCTCCCCTTCCCCCGTCGCCTCGGGACACCAATGCCGCAACCTGGCCCGTGCGATCTCGGCGTACTCGGCCTCGCGCTCGATCCCGAACACCCCTCCCCCGTTCCGTCCCCACCCGGCCTTCAGGGCGCCGATCATCTCACTCCCCGCGCCCGCGAACGGGACCAGGAGCACGGCGCCGGGCGTGGGCGGCAGAATGAGCCGGGTGAGCCACGTCGTGAGGCTGATCGGCTTCAGGGTCGGGTGAAAGTTCCGGCACCCGGATCCGCGACCAGCGCCGGCTTGCGGGCGATTCGCGCCCGCCGTGCCCTCGCGTCGGTTCGTGGCTTGCGCGGCGGTCTTGAGCGCCAGGTGCTCGCACCCGGCCTCGCGCTCTTTCCGTGAGACCTTCGTGCAGTAGAAAAAGCGCGAGGCCCCGCCCGTGTCTTTCAGCCCGCCCGCGGCCCGGGCCGTGAACGGGAGCACGGCGCCGCCGGCGACGTTCGCGCGGAAGGGATTCGACGGGCGCTCGCCCGACTGCTCGTCGAGCTGACGAATCGGGCACGCGGGCGAGCACACGTCGCCGCAGTCTGCGGCGTGCGAAAAGATGACGTTCGCCGGCCAGCAACCTTCGTTGATCCTGCGCGGGTTCTCGTGTGTCTTCCTCGGGAGCTGGCACCCGGCGATGTCGAGGCCCCCCACGCCGTGGGTCAGGACATTGTGCGCGATCGTGCCGTCGAACGGCTTGCACGCGAGGGCGATCGGCTCGTGACTCGGGCGCAGGGCGTGCCCGAACCCTTCCCATTGCGCGGCCTCGGGCGAGCCCGGGGCCGTGACCGCGATCTCGTCCCGTAGCTCGCCCTCGTCGTAGTTCCCTTCGACCGCTTCGACGGTGTACCCACCCCCGCCCTTGATCCTGGCCGTGCCTTGCAGGCGACGAGATCCGACCACGGGCCGATCGACGCCAAGGGCCGCGTCTATGTATTTGTCCGTCGTCGTCGCGGGCTTGGGCATTCCCTTGGCGTAGATCCATTCGAGCTTGTCGCAGAGCTCGAACCCGGCGTCTTCGATGCCACACGCGAGCCGGTGATACGTCCGCGCGCCGCCGAAGGCCAGCAGCGGCGCGCCAGGCTTCAGGACCCGGAGACATTCGCGCCAGAGGGCCGCCGAGGGAACGTCGTAGTCCCAGGCCTTGTTCATGAAGGAGAAGCCGTAGGGCGGATCGCACGCGAGGGCGTCGAATGAGTTGTCGCGGAAGTCGGCGAGGACTTTCGTGACCTCGCCGACGGCCAGGGAGTAGGCGCTCATACGCGCCTCGGCATGATGACGCCTTCCCAGCGGGCCGCGTCCGTTTCGAGGCGCCAATACCAAGGATCGAGCGGATCGGACGGCGAGGTCCAGATCGCGCATTGCATGGTCTTCAGGTTCGTCCGCTTCTCCTTCGCGAGCTTCACCGACCACCCGACCGGGGGCACGAAATCCTCAGCGGCACGGTGTCCCGCCGCGCGTTCGACGTCGCCGACGCGGGCGACGTAGTCGGGATTGATCCCGTAACCGGGGGCGACGTGGCCCGGCCGCGGGGCCTTCATGACCTGATACCAGGCCGTCGGCTTGGTAATAGTCGCAAAAGCCTCGCCCTGCTTGTCGACGGCGAAGGCTTCGAGCTTGGAAATGTCGGCGAGCACCATGGTCCGGTGCGAGCCCGAGCGACGGATGATTTCCGTGTGGCCGTCCGTCGCCACGTAGGTGGCGCCGCCTTCGCTCGAGTAGGCCCAGAGCGTCGCCAGGTGTTGGCGCGTCTCGTCCGTCGAGACGAACAGGTAGAGGGCGCGGAGTTCCTTCTCGTTCGGCAAGAGCGGGTCGAGGTTCACGGCGCCTCCAGCTCGCTGTCGAGAACGTACAGATAAACGAGCCATGAGTTGCATTGGCGCGCCGTGCGTACGGCTGCTTCGACGCGCCAGGTCTCGTGGAATTTGAGGTTCATTCGACCGCCTTTCGATCGACGATGACCGCTTTCGTAGGACGGCTAAAAAGCGCAAAATGCGGTTCACGGCCGCTCTTCAAGCGCGCATCGAACTGCACAACGTCGCCGACTTCGATTGCACTTCCAGCCACATTCGGCTTACTGCCCCACGCCAGCCAAGAACCGTCGGGCGTTTCGATTTTCACTGTAATGCGAATCGAGATGCCGAAATCGGATTCGTAGCACTTCGAGCTCACAACCCGCCCCCGGACGGTTTGACGCCCGTCGGCAATCGGCGCGGGAACGAGTTTTTCTGGCGGTTGCCTTCGTTTTTCCTTCACCTCACGAGCAATCTTGTGAGCGAGCGCGACTTGAGCCGGGCTGAGCGACCCGTAGCGCCCCAACTTGTTAGCGAGGTCCTTCAAAATGTGATGCTCTTCGGAAAGAGCTTCTTCGATCCCGGGGTTGCTACTTACGAAGGCTTCTCTCCTGTCTCGATTGACTTTGGCGGTAATGGCGGTCGAACTTCGGGCATCCCCCACGGGGGTTCGTTCGACGAACCCAGCCCCGGGACGATGAACGTCCGATCGCGCGCTCACGACGCCACCTCGTACCGTTCCGCGGTCGGCGAAGGCACCGTGGGCATGGTCGCCACGTTGGCGACGCGCACCTCGTTCGCGTCCTCCGCCATCGACGCTCCACGAATGGCGTCGAGTTGCAGGAAGAGGGTCAAGCCGCCCCGGATCGAGATGGCGGCGTACAGGTCTTCGATCGTCGGGTACATCAGACCTTCTCCGTCCTTTCGGCGCGGGCCTTCGCCTCGGCGTCTCGGAACGCCGCGCGAGCGCGCGACACGATCGTCCTGTAGTGACGAGCGGATCGCCCCGACGGACGCTCGGCCAGCGCCGTTTTCCGTTCGTCCTCGGTCAGCGCCAGAACGAAGCCTTCGACCTGCGCGCGCAGCTCCGCTGCGATGACCAAGGCCTCGGGCGAGTTCTCGTCAACGCGATGATCTTCGTCGTCCTGATACTCGACATGCAGCGCGTGAGTCCTCGCCGCTTCGCGATTCGCGGCCCTGGCCTCGCCCCTCCCTCGGTTCGGCGTTTTGCGCCAGTACACGCCGACGTCGATCCAGCGCTGGATCTCGTTCATGACGTGGAACCGGGCAAATCCCCAGAAGGCGCCCCCGCGATCCGCCTCGGCCTCGGCGGGTCGGTACTCCCGCAAGGCCACGAGCAATCCCAGGGCGCCGACTTGCTCAGCTTCGGCCCAGTGCTGCGGCGTGCGGAGCACGCGACGGACGACGGCCGCGATCCGCGGCTTGTAAGTGTTGAGAATCTCGGCGGTAAGGCGCCTGCGTTCCTTCGGATCGGGGGATCGAACGAAGAGAGAAATCAGGTTCTCGGCCTTGGCGCCTTCGGCGCCTTGCGTTAGGCTGGACATAGACGTGCTCCTGGCTTGACGGTCGGTGGGTGCGGATAGGCCGGGACGCGAGGGTTGCCGCCTTCGCGCTGGCCGGGGCAGGAGCGAGCGAGGGACCATCCCGCGCCCGCTCCTCCCTTTTTGGGCCGGTCGGGAGTTGCCGCTCCTGCCGGTTACCGTTCAACCTCGCTCCACCTGGCGGACCCGTCGAGGGGAAATTCACGCGCCGACGTCGAATCGTCGGGGCTTTCTCCACACGGACGTTGAACCGTTTCTCGACCGCACTACGCCTTAGGCCGAGGCCCGGACCCAGATCGGCGACTTGCAGGTCTTCCCGCGCTTCGAATCGAGCAGGTAGAAGAACTGTTGCGGGGGTTCCGGCGCCGCCTTGATCGCCATGGCGTACGCGTTGTACCCGATGACCGACCCGTTGACGACGATCCGGCCCGAGTCCGTGTATTGGTGCCAGTGGCCGAAATGGTGATAATGCGCTTTCCTGGCCTGGTCCCATTGTGCAACTGCCTTGTTCAGCGGGATCATGATCCCACCGACCCCGCCTTGGTAATTCGTCTCGTCGCCGTGATGAAAGTGGAGGTCGTACTCGTACGCTTTGACGTACTGATGGGCGCTTCGGTCTGCCAGGAATTGGACACGCGGGTTGCCTTCGTACATGGATGCGAGCCACTGGTAGAGCAGCCACTCGTACGAATGCGATGCTCCCAACGCTCGGTAGGGCTTGGCCGTATTCCGGCCGTGATTCCCGTACGAGCACGGGATCACGAGCCGTTCGATCTGCGAGTCCTCGAGCAGCGAGTCGATCCCTGCCAGGAGCCGTTCCCGGAGCCACAAGAGCGTCTCGATCGGGGGCGTCGAGGTGTTCTCTTTCAGCTCTTCGTGGATATGCCCCGACATCAGATCACCCCCGAGCCAGCACACGACGTCCCGGATCTGGAACTTCGCCCGGTGCATGTCGATCAGCCAGCGAAGGCCGGCGAAGAATCGGCCTATCGACCGTTCAGCAATCTCGAGGCTGTATTCGTTCCCTACGGGCGTCTCGCCCTTGCGCACCTTCTCTTCGCAATGCACGTCCGAAAGTCCGGCGATGGCCGTGGCCTCGCGCAGGCCCGAGCCGAGCTCGCGCCGGACGATGGGCCGCAGCGGGGTCGACGTCGCGGCCGAGAGGGCATCGAAGACGCTTCGGAGACGGTGAAGATCGCGCTCGAGGGTCTTCACGCGCGAGGCCTCGGCCCTGGCCTGCAGCGCGTTGGCGTACTGCGACAAGGACACGGCGAGCGTCGAATCGACGGCGAGCGGGGAACGGGGCGTGACCTTTCGAGCGTTCTTCACGTGGGATCCTTGGGTAAGAGAAGGGCGCGCAGGACGGCGACCGCCTGCAGTGCGAGACGGACCTCGGTTCGACGCTCCCGGTCGCGTTGCTGCTTCCGGAGCCGCTTCGCGCCCGAACATTCCTCGGCATAGGGGCGCGTTCGGTGTGAGCGAGGCATTACCTCGACCCCCTCGACGGCGCCTTGCCGAGGCGCCGCTCTTCGAGCTCCTGCAGCTTGGCGAGGGCACGCCACGCCAATGCGGCGGCATCTTCGTATTCGCCGTCGGTCAGGGTCTCGACGTCGATCAGGTGCCGCGCAATGCAGTCCTCGTGGTCCGTGGACTTCCCGCGGGCCCAGTGCATCAGCTGTCCCGGGTTGTGCTGGTCGTTCCCGCGCTTTGACACGCGCGCGACGGCGGCAATGGCCAAGGGGAAATAGTTCAGGACCCCGGAGAAGATCGGGATCTGCTTTCTCTCGTCCGAGTCGGTCGGAAGGACCATGTTTTTCGTCGCGGCGCTCGCTTCCACACTGCGCTTCTTCATTTTCAGCCTCCAAGATCGTAAAAGCGTCTCAAGAACTCGTACTTCGCCACATCGGCGCCCCACGGGCGGATCCGCTCGTGGACCGGCGTCGCCGTGATCTTCTTCCAGTAGGACCGATCGCCGTGCATCAGGTCCCGGACCTCGGTCGCGAGAAGCCGGGCGTCTGCCTCGCGCACGGCCGTGGGCTCCCGAAACGGAAGGCCGAAACGCTGACAGACGGCCCGCATGACCCTCTTCTCGGCGCGCCGGTACACGTCAGCGAACTTCGGGTGGACCTTTAGCGGCGTCGGTAGGTCTACCAAGTAGGCCTCGCTCGCGTCGTGCAGGAGGCCCCACAACTGCACCGGGACAGGCTTCCCGGCGCCGGCCAGGAGCTCAGACACGCGCACCGAATGCTCGGCCACCGAGTACCGGAACCTCGTGTGCCCGGAGAATCGGCCCTGATTCGAGAGGGCGTGGGCGATGTCCTCGATCCAAATGTCCACGGAATTCGGCGCCAGGGGCGCGAAGGTGTGACCCGTGAAGGTCTCGATAAAGGGCTTCATGACTGCTCTAAACACGAAAGCCGAAGATAGAGGTGATCGAGCGCGCTCTCGAGGATCTGCCGCACGCGCTCACGACAGACGCCGATCACGTCGCCTATCTGTGCAAGGGTCATTTCGTCGAAAAACGCCATGCGCACGATCCGCCGATCGCGCTCGCGAAGGCCCTTCAGCGCCGATCGCACACGCTCCCGGCGCTGCACAGTGGCTGTGTCGTCGAACGGGCTCGGCTTCTGATCCGCGAGCAGATCGTGCAACGTAAGGCCGTCGGCTGTCGGTGCGTCGAGGCTCACGGTAGGGCGCCTCTTGCGGCGCCGCGTCGGCGTCCGTAGTTGCTTTTGAATTTCGGCCTCGACCCAATAAAAGGCATAGGTGCGGAACTTGCCTCGGCTCGGGTCGAACCGCTCGACGGCTTTCATCAGGCCGATCGTTCCGATCGACATCAAGTCCCCGAGCTCGAAACCGAGCGTCGCGGCGTGCCTGACATACCGCTTCGCCACGGCGCCGACGATTCCGATATGATCGGCGGGGTTCACGCTGCCCATGGCGCGAGCCTCCCGTTTTCGAAAACCTGCTTCGCCTCTTTCGACCATACCCGCATGAGAGTCGGCTCCATTTTGGCGATCGGAATCGGCACGTCAGGCAGGAACTCGTTCGCCCCCTGGACCATGAGCCTCGCGAGCTCGAGCGCCGCGTCGTGTGCGCCGGGGCCGTCGTCCGTCTCGGCAATGATCTCGTCGTGTACGAATGCGACGGTCCGGGACCCATACAGGGGGGACCGCGTGTCGCAGTACTCCGCCTCGGCCACGAGGCAGAGAGCACGCTTCGCGCAGTCGACGCCGAGGGCCTGGAATCCGTTATTGCACGCGGCGCAGTACGTCGCGCCGCCCCGGTGCCGCTGGGTGAACAGGGTCTCGACGGACGCGCGTTCGACGTCGTCGCCGAAAAGCGCGTTGACCCGGGCGAAGTACGCGCGCATTTCGGGAAACGTCTGATGCCATTGCGCCGTGTAGCGCTCACATTCGCTCGTGGTGAGATTCACGCCGTAGGTCTTCCGGGCGAACATGATCAGCTTCGCGTTGCCGAGACCTCCGGGCTTTCCGAAGTTGAAGACCTTCCCGATCTGGCGCGCGTGGTCGACGTCTTCACGCTTCTTGTTTGCCTTCGCCTCGTCGTACGAGATCCCGAGGACCGTTGCCGCCATGGCCAGGTGCGGATCGAGTCCGCCATTCAGGGCCTCGGCCAGTTTCGAGAACCCGAGCCAGGACATGCAACACTGGGCCAGGGTGTACAGCTCCAGTTGCGGGAAATCGGCCTGGGCGAAGACCTTCCTCGGCCTCGGGACGAACGCCTGACGCACGCCCGGGCGCAGGCGCTGGGCCGTCGAGGCCTTGTTCTTTATTCTTCCCGTGTTGAGATTTTGGATATTCGGCTTGCTGCTCGTGGTGCGTCCGGTCTCGGCGATGTCATAACGGGTGTGGACCGGGTAGACGACGCCTTGCTTGAGCATTTCAACGTCGTTCGAAAGCATCTTCGTCAAGGCGACGAATTCGGCGTAAGACGCGAGCGCCGCGCCGGCGCCGTCGTCGGGCAGCGGCACGCCAGCGATGTCTTCGCCGTGGGCGTGCAGCACGGCTTCGCACGCATCGCTGTCGAGAGAGACGTGCTCTTCACAATAATCGATCGGAAGCCGCCCTTTGCCGTCGCAAAAGTCGCATGTGGTCTCGGCCAGAAACCCAACGCCTTTGCATGTCGGGCACTGAGGCCCTTCGCACTTCTGGTGCGCGTCGGTGCGCCTTACCGGGATGCCCTTCGCGCGGCACGTGTCGATCATCAGCCGCTTTACGGCCTTCATGTCACGCGTCCCGTCGGTGCGCACGAGGCCGAGCGCCTGCAACTCCCCCGCGAGCTCGTCGTGCGCCGTCTGCAGCTCGGCGCGCAGGGCCTCGACGCCCTCGGCGTTCGTCCGGAGCCCCCACGCGCTTGAGAGATAGAGCACGAAGTCAGCGTACGCCTGGCGATACTGGTCTTTCAGGAACTCGGCGTGCTTCTCCTGCGCGAGGTACACGCCCAGCGTCGCGGACGCATCCTCGAGCGGGTAACGGATCACGCCCTCGGGGACGTCGGCAATGATCGCGTCGAGGTTCTTGATCTCGAAAGCCTCGGGAGCGTCCTTGTCGACGACGGCCGGGAGCTCGGCCCGACGGGCCCTCGCGCGGGTCTGCAAGAGGGCCGCTTGCCGGGGCCACTCGGCGATCGGCGTCGTGAGGAAATTCGCGTACTCGAGCCGCCAGCCGTCTTTCTGCATCGGCTTCCCCAGGTGCCGGCGCGAGAGCGCTTCCAGGGTGTACTCGTGCGTGATCCATCGCCCCTTCTCGCCGACGCGGCCCCGGAACACGCCCCCGGCGATGTCCAGGAGTTGCTGCCGCTTCTTCGTGCAGGTCACTCGGCCCGAGCGGTACGCCGCGAAGACCAGCGGCACGAGGTCCGGGAACTGCGCGCAGATCACGGCCATGTCGTAGGCGGCGAAGTGGCCGACCAAGAGCGCGTCGCGGTCCAGGAGCCAGGAGCGAATCAGCGGCTTGGCGTCCGTCACGTGCTGGATCCGGGCGTCGAGCCCGGGGCGCTGCCACGTGACGCACACCATGGGCGGTGCCAGGAGCGCGGGGCGAATCAGGGCTGTTTCGGTGTCGAAGGCGAGGGGAGTCATCGGGTTCGTTCGCAGTAGTCAGCAATGAAGGGGATAGAGATCCAGAGCAGGGATGTCGCGAGAGCGATCCCATTGAAAACGCCGAGCCTCGCGGCGATCGTAAAGGACACGACGTTGATCACGAGCATCACTAGGCACAAGACGACGAATGGCTTCATGGCCACCACCTGGCATCGTACTTCTGACAATCGGGACGGCCTGGAGTTGTTGCCCTTCGGGAATCGGTAGTGCGCCGGCCCGGCTGTCGGACTCGGCTTCGGATCGCCCTCGTACACGTACCGTTTGCAGGTGCACGACATGGCGAGGCACGAGCCGCAGACCGGCGGCCGCGCGTCGTGATCGACGTAGTGCGTGGCCTTGTCGTGGCCACAGTGACAGGTTTCGCGAAGGCTCATTGGGTGACCTCGAAAGTGGCTCGGCCCCGGGGCGGAGGGAGACGCCCGCGCCCCGGGGCCGAGCCTGTCACGCCGCCGGCACCTCGTCGGCGGGGGACGTCTCAGGCGTCGGCTCGACCACCGGCTTCGCCTTCGGCGGGCGCCCGCGCCGCTTCGGGGCGGAGGGCGCGCCCTCGGTCGGCGCCGGCGCGGGAGCGGCGCGCTTCGTGTACTTGCGCTTGGGCTTCTCTTCCGACGACGCGGGCGCGCCGCCGATGGTCTTCAGAATCGAGGCCTGCACGACCTTCACGATCTCATCGGACGCGTTCTTCAGAATCTTGTCGATCTCGGTCTTCACGTTCCTTCACCTCCGCCGGTCGTCGAGTCGACCGGAGTCCACCGCATGTTCGTGACGTCGCCGCCCTTTTTCGACTTGCCCGGAATCGCCTCGGCAAACACCTGGCGTCCCGCAAGGAAGTTCTCGGGCAGGCCAAGGCGCTGCCGCTCGCCGTCGTCGCGCATGGCGACGTACATGTCCACGGTCGCGTCCTCGGCCTCCTTCGGAATCTTCGAGTCCGGATCGACGCCGACGAGAGCGAGCATCAGAGCCTTGAGCCGAGGGAGCCAACCGGCGTGGGAACACGAGAACACCGTGGATCGCGTGCTCCCGATCTCGACGTCGGCGCGAGAGCTGGCGAGCACCTTGAATTCACAGATGAAGTTCTCTTTCGAGGATCCGTCGATGAAAGTCTTCTTGTAGAAGAACTTGATAACCTCCAGGTGATAGCGGCCCTCCTGGAAATACTGGCCTTTCCCGAAGACCTGCGCCGCGCGCATGGACTGTCTGAGCTGTTCGATTTCAGAAGACATGTAAGCAGCCTTTCTAAGTATCCTGTAGTGACAAGGCGGGGACTATCGTTGCCACCTCGGCGTCATCAGACGATCGATCTCCCCCTCGCTCGAGAGGGTCACATCAGCAATCATCAGCTTCTGGACCTTCCCGGTCATCTCCTGGATCGCCTGCGCCCCGGCGATCGCCTTCAGGCACGCGTCGTAGTTCTCTCGGCACCCGATCAGGACATCGACCGTGACCTCGTCGGCCTCTTGGCCAGGCCGGTGCGTCCGGGCGATCGTCTGCTCCCACCACGCCGCGGACGTTGGGGGACACACCAAGAGGTTCCGACTCCAGAGCTTTTGGAGGTTCTTGCCCTCGCGGTTCGCGTCGATGCTCGCGATGGCGCTGCCCTTCGGGGCGTCTTCGATGTAACGCCCTTGCGAGTCGAACCCGCCGGCACCGAAGTACGGGATCCCTGTCATCTTCGACAGCGCCTCGGCGAAGAACCCATGCTCGGTCCAGATCAGACCCGGCGTCTTCGCCCACTCGGCGCAAGCCTTCAGCGCCGAGTCGTCACACCACACCGCCTTGACGGCCGGCGTGTACGTGGGTCGAAGCCGGCGCCAGGCCTCGAGCGCCGTAGCGTCGAGGCGCCCGGCATCGCACGCGTTCGCGACCTGGAGCTCGGAATCGTACGTTCGGCCGCGGGAGATGACATCGCGAACGAACCTGTTCCAGGCCTTGCGCGCCTCGCGCCACTCGGTCGGCGGGCGCGGGTCCCACACGTAAAATAGCCCTAAGGCCAACTCTTGCGCGTGCCGCCAGACGTCGACGGCGGTCATGAGCTGCCAATCGTCCGGTGTTGCCCATTCCGTACGAAGTTTTGCGAAGTTCCGTTCGGTGACCTCGGCGACCTTGTGCCGGATCTCCCTGACATAGATGGAGCAGTCCACGTGCTCGCCGGCGCCGATCGTGGCGACGACGCCCGGCGTCTCGATCAGCCGGCGCCGGAACCCATGACGAGCGGCAATCCATGGGTGCTCCGCCTTTTCCTCCGCCGAGCAAAGCTCCAGCAAGGCCCCGGCACGACGGCGCGCCATGGGGTCCACGCTCTCGTCGAGCGCCTCGGCCCATTCCTCGGTTTCTTCGTTCGTAACCGGGATCGGGGCTTGGAGCTTCAGGACCCATCGAAGAATGTGGGCGAAGTCCTTCAGCGACTTGTCCATGATCGTGCCGGACAAGCCACAAAATTTCGTGTAGGGATTGTCGTGCATGTACCGCGCGACGCGGCGAGTGACCGCCGCCCGGCGGTTTTTCAGGCGATGTACCTCGTCACATATGATCGCTTCCGGTCGAAATCGTTCGAGTTCGTCGGCTGCCTGAACCCGGCCGAGCATGTCGTAAGAGAAGATCCGGAGCGTGTTCGGGATCCGCCAGTGCCTCGAGAGGATCGCCCGCTCCCTTTGGGTTTTCTCAATCAACCCCGCGGGCAACAGGAGAAGCCCTCGCACCGCGCCCAGGACGACGAGAAGAAGCAGGGTGATAAGGGTTTTGCCCTCGCCGACGCCGATCGCCCCGAAAAGTCCGCCCTCGGTCCCGGCGTCGTGTAAGGCGAGCGCCTGGACGGGACGGAGCACCATCGTCCCGCCAGGCGTTCGAAGGATCGAAGTCAAGGAAGCGGTAAGCGAAGCCAGGTCCTCGGCCGACCACACACGCCGCGGGAGGGAGGCGATGCGCCGGAATTCGGCAGTGTGGGCGACTGAGGGAAGGGACATGATCAGTACAGGCGCCGGAGCGCGCGGCGACGGGTACGACGCTCTGCGTGTTTGGCATCAAGCACCGGACCTTGAGTCCAGCGCCGTCGACCGCGCATGTTCGAGCGTCGAAGCAGCGACGCCGCGTGTCGGCGATCGAGACGATTCATGCCGTCACCTCGCACATCCGCTCGATCACCGGACCGAGGTTCACGACACACCCCCTTCCAGCCACACGGCGAGCGCGCGCAGAAACGCCGCCGCCTCGGCGCGGGGGAAGCCCTCGATTGGGTCGGCGTCGCTCGCGACGGGCGCGGTAGTGCCAGCCGTCTTCGGCGGGCGCCCGCGCCGCTTCGGGGCCTCGGCCGGGGGGGCCGCCGCAGCCGGCGCCGGGGCCGACGTGACCGGGGGCGCGGGCGGCAAGGCCGACTCGGGCGGGTTGATGGCGGCGCGGTGCAGCGGGTCGACCGGCGCCGTCGCCCACGCCGGGAGTCCCGCCGGCGCGGGGACCTGGGCGTCGGACGGAACGGCCGCGGGGGCGACCGGCGCAGGGGCCGGAGCCGGCGGCGCGGGTGAGGCCTGCTTTCGCAAGCCCGCCAAGAAGTCAGTCGTCTTCGCAGAATTCATCGTCACGGCCTCCATGTTCACGGCCGTCGCGAATACGGACGGCGCTAGGTTGCATTTGTGTCGGTAAGGGCATCCGCCGTAGGCCTCGCACATTCGGGCGTTCGGCGGCAGTTCGTCGGTGGTAGGCTGGGCCAGCCTTATGGCAACAACCTGAGATCCTATTTCGTCGATGCGCTGAAACTGTTCGACGACATGAGATCCGTTCACTCGTAGGTGAACACGCTGCGCGCGGTGCGGTCTCCGGGTTCGGACGTAAAACCAGACCAGGTCGAGTTCATCAACGCCGTCTTCGAACATCAGCGCTGTCGCATAGAGCTGGGCCTGAATATCTGTCGCCAATGTCTCGGGCGTTTTCGCGTAGGCAAGATTGGACGTTGTCTTGAAATCACCGAGAAGCGGGCGGCCTCCCTCGAGCCCCGGCACGACACCCGAATCCGGGGCCCACAAGTCAATGAAGCCGAGATATCCAAAGCCGCCGCGCGGCGACGGGATCTCGAACCGGCGCTCGACCCGGAGGCCGGGCGTCTTCGAGGCCGGCAGTAAAGCCGTCAGAGCGTTCGCGATCTCGCCGCTCGGCCGGGTGAAATCGAAGCCTCGGCCCTCGATCAGGTAGGGGCCTAGTTGGTGCTCGTGCACCTCGGTCCCGAGCGCCGCCGAGGGGTGTTGCGGTACCTCGATCTTCTCGAGGTACTTGAAGCCCCACTTCCGCTGGCACTCGGTGAAGACGGAGATCTGTGAGGCCGAAAGCAGGATGTTCGCGGACGCGGTCACGACGAGACCGGGCGCACCGTCGCCGGCTCACCGACCTCGCACATCCGCTCAATCACCCGGACCAACGACGCCTGAAGCTCCGCCACGACCGGCGCCAGGCACTTGGCGCCCTTCGTGTAGGCCGCGTTCCGGGCCGCGTTCCGGGCCGCGTTCCAGGCCGCGTTCACGGCCGCGTTCACGGCCGCGTTCACGGCCGCGTTCACGGCCGCGTTCACGGCCGCGTTCTCGGCCGCGTTCTCGGCCGCGTTCTCGGCCGCGTTCCGGGCCGCGTTCTCGGCCGCGTTCTCGGCCGCGTTCTCGGCCGCGTTCTCGGCCGCGTTCTCGGCCGCGTTCTCGGCCGCGTTCCGGGCCGCGTTCTCGGCCGCGTTCTCGGCCGCGTTCCGGGCCGCGTTCTCGGCCGCGTTCTCGGCCGCGTTCCGGGCCGCGTTCCAGGCCGCGTTCCAGGCCGCGTCGGTGGCGGGGAGCGCGGCGTCCAACGTGGCGCCGTCGACGATCTCCGGCAGCGTCTCGAGCGCCGCCGCGTGGGACTCGAAGCCCCCGACGCGCAGGAAGGCCGGGGCGTACGTCCGGATCTGCCAGTCGATCACGAGCCACATCCGACGAAGGAGCACCGCATCGTTCTTCTCGACCCTCGTTCCCATCAACCTAGGGAGCAACGGCCGGAGGATCCGCGTGCGCGTCTCGTCGTCCGTGATCGAGTCGTTCCAACCCCTCACGACCGCCGCGATGACCGGGCAGACGCACTGAGGGTGATCCGTGTGGCCCTCGCCCGCGAGCCAGGCCACGGCCTCCATGGCGCAAAGGCCTTCGTCGCGGGAGGTGTGGGATCCGTACTTCAGGGTGATCGAGTCGAGCTTGTCGAGGTGCATACAAGCCCTGTAGTGACAAGCTCCGTCACTACAGGGCCCCGTGTGCACTTCACTCTTTGGCCGTCCCTGACCGCTCGCGAGGGAGGCCACGCCGAGATCTCTTGGGAGAGCTTCGTCTCGTTCGTTGCGTCCCCCACGATCGCAGTGGATAAGTCCTCGCTCGAGGGCTGGTCGCCCGCGCGATTCCGCGAGAACACGCGCGCGAAGGCGAACGTCGAAGTCGTTTCGGCCCTGGCGCTCGACGACGATGCGAGCATGTTGCCGACCGCGAAGCTCACGGAGATCTGGGCCGACGTCGCGGGCTTGATCCACACGACCCATTCGCACGCGGACACCGCGCCGAAGCACCGCCTCGTGTTCCGCGTTTCGCGTGACATGACGCCCGACGAGCACGCGCGCGTTTGGCGCCACGTGCGAGACCTTGCCGCCAGCCGTGGCCAGAAGATCGACGAAGCGACCAAGGACGCTAGCCGGTTCTGGTACGTCCCGGGGCACGCGCCCAATGCGCCCTACGCGTGGTGCGAGCTCGCGGGCGCCCCGCTCGACGTGGACGCGATCCTCGCCACGACGCCGATCGAGCCCGAGCCCACGGCCACCGCCCCGGCCCCGGGTGCGGTTTCACCCGATCCGTCCCGCCGCGAGCGCGTGAAGGCTTCGATGGAACGTGCTCTCGAGGAACACGAGGGGACGCTCCGCCGACTCGCTGAGTCTGACCGACGTCGCCCCGTGGCTGCCATGCTTGGCGCCGCGTGGCCCGCGAAGGGCCGGCACGAAGCGCAACTCGCCTTGGCCGGCGCCCTGCGCGCCGAGGGTTGGTCGGCCGAAGAGACCGTGGAGTTTCTCTGCGACGTCTGTCGCGCCGCGGGCGACGAGAACCGCACGAAGCGTGAGGCGACGGTAAGGCATACGTGGTCCCGGCCCGAGGGCTCTCCCCTCACCGGCTGGACCAGGCTCAAGGCCCACGTGGATCCCGTCGTCGTCGACGCAGCCCGGGGAGCCCTCGGTCGCGACGCCGAATGGACCGAGCGCACGACACGGCGGCTCGCCGAGCTTGCGGCGGCACTGCCGCCGGCCGAGCCACATGCGCCGGTTCCTGTCAGCGTTGACGGAACGGCGACCATCGATGCGGGGCCTTTTCGCTTTCACGTCGGAGGCCTTGACGCGCCGATACCGCCGCTGACGTGGCAGATCGACGGCATTATCTGCAAGTCGGACGTGGTCATGCTCGTGGCTCACGGCAATAGCCTGAAGACCTGGCTCGCGTTCTCGCTCGCTCTTTCCGTGGCGACCGGGCGACCATGGCTCGATCGGTTCGCGTCCATCCGCGGGCGCGCAGGCCTGATTGATTTCGAGAGCGGCGATCCGGAAGTCCGTCGGCGTCTGAAACTCTTGGGCGCGCAAGACACGCAGATCGACGGCAGGCTTTTGCGTTGCTCGTACCCTGGCGCGCAACTCACGGACCCCGATACCTGGATCGCCCTGGCTGAATTGCAGCTGGAATTGATCGTCGTTGATTCTTTCAGTGCATCGTCTCCGTCGACCGACGAGAACGACGCGCGCGCGGCGCTCGTGCTCCAGTTGGCCGGCCGGTTCGCCAACGCGACCGGGTGCACGGTGATTTTCATCCATCACGCCAGGAAGGGTTCCGGCGGCGACCGACGCGAGGTTGTGCGAGGATCGACCGCGCTCTTCGCCGCGTGTGATCGCGTGTTCGAGTTCGCGGACCTCGAAAAGCTCGACGGCGGGATCGTTCGCTCGACCATGCGTAGCGTGAAGGACGGCTCGGGCAAAGCTCCCGGCGATGTTCGAGTAGAGCTGAGCGACTCGGGCCTCAAATTCGTCGACGTCGTGAAAGAGCCAAGCGAAGAGGCTTCGACCCCGGAGCGAAACAGAAAGCTCGTGCTCGAGGTGCTGAAGCAGCACACGGCCGGGATCACGAAGGCGGACTTGATCAACATCATGAAGGGTAAACGAGAATCCAAGTACGAACTCCTATCGTCCATGCTGATTGCCGGGATTACGGTCGAGTTCGAGGATCGGGCCGTGAAGAAGACGATCGTCATGCTGAACCCGACTGGCGACGAAGAACGCTGACCTGATTCCAGCTACTTACAAGAGCCCGCGCGGGTCGAAGGACTCGCGCGGGCTTTTTGCATTTGTTCCTCAATAAATCCGCATTTCTAGCTATTTTTGATCGTAAATCGTGAGGCTTGTTCAGTATCGCGAGCGTCCGGACTTGAATTGATTCTCAATGATTACGGGTTTCTACCTATTTTCTGTCGACTTGTTCAGGTTGCAGTTCCCGCGATCAAGTCGGGAACTGACCGGGAACCGATGCCAAGTTCCCGGCGCAGTTCCCGGGAACTGAAACGATTTCGTAGACTTAGATAGTAGTCAGTTCCCAAAGGGAGGGCTGCAGTTCCCGCTCGCGTGGGTCTTAGACCCACGCGGGAACTGCGACCCTGAGACAAGAGGCCTTCACTTGCTCGAGGTTTGCAGTTCGTCACTACAGGGCAGACGTGTACGTCACGATCGATCCCGGCCTGCAGACCGGATGGGCAATCTGGCGGTCCAACCGACTTGTCGCGTGCGGTCTCGGCGACCCACGCTCGAGCAAGAAGCACGTCGTCCACGCGCCCGATGGCGTCGATGCCGACGTGATCGCGGACCTCTGGATCGAATCCCAGATCATCTACCCGCGCTCGAAGGTCCCGCCGGACGACATCCGGAAATTGGCCTTCGAAGCCGGGCGCTGGGCCGGCATTTACGAAACCCTTGGCTGCGACGCGCATTGCGTCGCGCCGTCGGAATGGAAGGGCCAGGTCCCGAAGGACATTCACCACGCCCGGATCCTCGCGGTCCTGACCGAGACCGAGCGCACGGCGCTGGACGAGGGGGTGCGCGGCGTCGCGCCGTCGAAGCAGCACAACGTCCTGGACGCGGTCGGCCTCGGGCTCTGGGTCGCGAAGCGGGTAGCGCGATGATCTACGGACGCCTCGAAGAGCGCCGAATCATCGTCGCGTTCTTGCGCAAGTACACGCATCTGTACGCGCTCGCGCAGTTGCTCGAGGACGGGGTGCACCTGAAGCACCCGCTCGAGATTCGCGCGTACGCCGAGAAGCGCGAGATCGGGGCGTTGCGATGAACGTCGATTCGTTTTCTTCGGAGCTCGCCGCCATCGAATCGGCCGTGGCTTCGGTCGCGGATCTCTTGCGCGGGGTCCCGGCCGAGACGCGTTGGGAGCTGAAACAGGAGCTGCGACAAGAGCTCGCGCTGAAGCTCCTGGAAAAGAAGCTCACCCCGAACGGGCTTCGCGTTGCGGCGTCGAATTGGCTATTGGATGCGTTCAAAAAAGAGCGCGCCCGACGAGAGACGGAAGACGACTACGCGAGGAAGACCGGGAAGCGGTATCGCTGCGGCCCGATGTGGGGCCCCGAGTGGTATCCACCGCACCCTGACGCGGTCCGTCACGCGTGGCTGGCGTGCGATGGCGCACGCATGATGCATGTCAAAGGGCGCGACAATGCTTAGTTTTTACGATTGTTGCGAAAGTAGCCGCGGAAAAGATCGCGAGCGTCGTCTCTTGTGTTGTGGGGGAACGATGCGCCTCTTCGTTGTCGCCGCTACCTTCGTTGCCCTCCTGGGGGGCTGCTCTCATGCCTGTTCGCCCTCCCATGAGCGGCTCGCTTACGAGCTCTCAGACGAGACCGTGGCCCTAGTCGATGCGGACGATCAGCACGTGTTCTGTTCGGGTGTGTGGGTCTCGACACACGAGATCCTGACCGCGCAGCATTGCGTGGACGATTCGGAGCCAGGCGACACGGTCGATTACGCCGTCCAGGATGATCTCACGATCGCGCCCGACGGCGAGACGAACGTGGCCTCGCGCGAGGCCGTTCTATCGGCCGTCGACAAGGATCACGATCTGGCGCTCCTGTACGTCGCGGATCCACCGCTGCACCACACGGCTCTCCTGTCCCGGGACGAGATCCGTCCCGGACAGCCAACGTTCTGCGTATCGAACCCGCTGGGACTCGGGTGGTCGTACTCGAGCGGTGAGGTCGCGCAGATCAGGTTTCTGGGCGACACCGGCGGGACGTCTGAATGGTACGTGCAGACGACGGCGCCGGTCTCGCCCGGATCGAGCGGGTCGGGGCTCTTCGACGCCAACGGGCGGCTGATTGGGATTGCGCGCATGGTGGTGACGGCGGGCCAGAACCTGAACCTGTTCGTTCATCGCGATCATGTTCTCGCGTTCATGACGAACGCGCACGCCGGCGCTCGGGGGCTGCCGTGAGCACGGTGGAGCGAATCAAGCGCGAGTGCCCTGGAGTCTTGCCGTCGTGAAGCTTCTTCGAGTGGCGAACCTGAATGGGATCGAATGGTCCGTGTTCGAGGTCGAACCCGGCGACACGTTGCCCGAGGGAATGGACGCCGACACGATGGGCGTGGCCCTCACGGACAGCGCAAGGATCTATTTCCGTCGGTCTGCGAACCCTCGGGTAACTCGCGTCACCGCCGCGCACGAATGGATGCACGCCCTACTTGACGCGTCTGGCGGCGCCTCGCTCCTGGCGGCCCTGGCGAAGGCCTCAAACCTGGATCCCGAGGCCGTCGAAGAAGCTCTTGTGTCGGTGCTGGCCCCTGTGCTGGCATCGTTGCTTGAAACCTACTGAATGGTCGAGAGAAAAACGTTAGGGGATATACGGGGTTAGCGCGTCTCAAGAAATCGTGCACCATTCGTTCGAATTGAGACGAATTCCGAAACGTACCGAAACAGACCGACCACTGAACACGACCAGCATTCAAAACACCGACGAACGAACGCAATGGGCCGACCTGAAAAACCGCTACCTTACGAAGTTCAGGCCGAAATCGAGCTCAGAATCCGACGCAACGAGTCCCTGGACACGATCGTGAACGCCCTGCGGGGCAGGGTCAGCCGAAGCAAAGTCGATCGCTTTCGAACGAAGTTCTTGAACGGTACCGCGGCGCCGGCAGCGGCGTCGACTTCGAGGTCTCCCGCGATCGTCACCACGTCCCCGGCCCCTGTCGTGGAGGCATCCGACCCGGCCGAGGTGCCGGAGGAGATCCCGGCAGACGCGCCAATGGACGTGTTGAGGCGCTGGCTCGTACGGGTGGAGAAGGGCGCGGTCAAGGCCGAAGAGGCAGAGAACTGGCCGGCCTTGTCTTCGCTGGCGATGCGCGCCGCGTCGATCTCGGAAGCGATTCGGAAGGCGACGCCGCTGCCGAAACCGGACCCGAACGAGAACCCGGACATGCGGGCGCTCGCTGATCAGGTCAAGAAACGCCTTTTCGCGCTCGTTGATGAACTCCACACCCCAACAGGCAGCCCTTGATCATTCGGTTGCCTCGGCGCTGGTCGAGCGTTTCCGTCCTTTCGGGCCTGAAGGTGCGAAACGGGTGCTCGGCGCGTTCCTGGCGAAGTTCTCACCGGTCGAATTGGCTGCGCTGGCTGCAGATTGGTCCTTCTGGGGGCGCTCGAAGCAGCTACCACCGCCGGGTAACTGGCGCACGTGGGGGTTTCTGACCGGCCGAGGATTCGGAAAGACGATCGCGGCCTCGAATTTCATCAACGCCGAGGTCGAGGCCGGACGCGCGGCGCTCATTTGCCTCGTCGCGCAGGACGAACAGAGCTCAGTTGACATTCAGGTGCTCGGCCCGAGCGGTCTAATTGCGACCGCGCCGCCGTGGAATCGGCCCGTGTGGGAGGCCTCGGCCTTGCAACTCGTGTGGCCGAACGGCTCGCGCGCCTACGTGCGCACCCCGGAGGTCCCCGGAAAGATTCGAGGCCTCGAATATCACCTGATCTGGGCATCGGAGCTGCAATCGTGGCCCACGACGACGCGTGACGAGGCCTGGACGAACGTCGAACTTTCGGCGCGAGTCGGCTACGGCCGAATAGTCTGGGATGCGACGCCGAAAAAGCGCCACCCGATCCTGAAGGCGCGCCTCGCCGATCATGATCTGGATCCGAAAAAGTACGCGATCGTTCGAGGAACGACCCACGAGAACGCGGCGAACCTCGGCGACGGGTACGTAGAGAATCTTCAGCGGAAATACGGCGGGACCCAAAGGGGCCGAGAGGAATTGCTCGGGGAAATGCTCGAGGATTCTGAGCTTGCCCTGGTCAAGCAGGACTGGATTGACCGCTCGCGGCGCGCGATGCCGGCGCGGTTCACCCGCCGGGTGATTTCCGTCGACCCCGCAGTCACGAACCGAAAGGGATCCGACACGACGGGGATCGTGGAAGTCGGTCTAGGGGCCGACGGTCAGGCGTACGTGCTCGCGGATCTCTCTGGAAAGATCGACGTCGGCCGGTGGGCCGAAATCCTTCTGGACAGGTACGTGAAACACGAATGCGATCTCGTGATCGCAGAGACGAACAAGGGCGGTCAGCTCGTAACGCAGAACCTTCGAGCCGCCGCGAAAGAGCGCGGGCTTGACGTGATCGTGGTCGGGAAGGACGAGCGCCCGCGCCCCGTGCCCGGGAAGGTGTTTGTCAAGGAAGTCTACGCGCGCGGTGCGAAAGAAGAGCGCGCGGAACCCGTGGCCACGGCGTACGAACGTCGGCGGGTCTCGCACGTGAACGGCGCGGACCTCGCGTCGCTCGAAGACACACTCACGACCTGGGAGCCAGCGCCGAACGCGGACAGCCCCGGGGATCTCGACGCCCTCGTTCACGCGTGCGTCGAGCTCCTGGATCTCTCGAGCAACGTGCCAGACCCCGCGGCAGGCTTCGTGGGGATCGAACAGGCCGCGAAGCAACTCCAAGCACCCCCTAAGTCGACGTCGATCTCCACGTCGCTGACCGCTGTCTTTAGAGGGGGTCACACCGGACGAATTTGAGGCTGGTCAAAAATGGGAGCAGCCTCGAAACGAGCCAAGCGGATTCGGCAAGCTGCCGAATTCGATATGAAGAGGCTCGAAGCGCGCCTTCGGATGCCGCGCGACGGACGCACGGCGCTCGACGCGTGGTCTCTCGAGCAGATCTTCATCGCGCGCGACGAGCAAATGCTTGGTCAATTCGTGCTCCCGTCACGAATGGCCGAGATGATGCGCACGGACGATGCCCTTGCCGTCGCGCACTGGAACCGGCTCGCCCCCCAGCGGGCGATCCCGGTCAAGATCGAATCCGCGGGCGGCGCTCGGGGGGACTCGATCGCAAACGAGGCCGACGCGCTCTTTGGTCCGAACGGAGTGGGCATTCACGCCGATACGCTCGCAGATATTCACGCGTGTCTCGTCGATCACGGCGTCGCGTTTGGGTGCATCGACGCGACCCCGCGCGAGGACGGCTCCCGGGTCGACATGGAGCTTCGGTACTGGCCCATCGAATACGTTCGGTGGGATCCAGTCTTCCGACTTTTCAAAGCCCGGGCGGATCCGAACACGGTGCAGCCAGGCGACCTGCCGCAAACGGACCTGAACCCCGGCGGCTTCGATTCGTCGGGCGTCGAGTACGGCTTCGTCGGCGGCTTCTGGATCCCGGTCGTCCACGGTGACGGCCGTTGGGTCATTTTCAAGAAACACGACCTCGAGCCGTTCCGGAAAGAAGCCGCGATCCTTCCGGCGGCCCTCGTGTGGGCTCGACACGCGTTCGGGAACCGAGACTGGGCCAAAGGCTCGAAGGCTCACGGCTCCGCGAAAGTCGTGGGCGAGCTCCCGCAAGGGGTGCCGCTGCAGAACGGCGACGGCAGTCTTTCGAACGAAGCGGCGGCATTCGTCGAGCTCTTGCGCTCGATCGCGACCGAGGATTCGCCCGCGGGCATTCGCCCCGCCGGATCGAAGACTGAGTTCCTGACGAACAACTCCACGGCGTGGCAGGTCTGGCAACAACTCGTCATGAACGCGGAGCGAGCCGCAGCCAGGATTTACCTGGGAACCGACGGGACCCTAGGAACGCAGGCCAACGCGCCGGGCGTGGACGTCGATGCGCTCTTCGGCGTAGCGGCGACTCGCGTGAGCGGTGACCTCGAGTGCCTCCAGCGCGGGATCGACACGGGGTTGATCGAGCCCTGGACCGCGATCAACTTCGGCGACTCCCGATTGGCGCCCAAGCGAAAGTACCTGATCCCGAACAAGGATCAGCAAGCGGTCGACGACGACTTTGCAAAGCGCAATGACGCGTTCATGAAGGCGCTCGTCGATGCGAAGCAGGCCGGGATCCAGCTGAATCCCGTCTACATCGCCGAACTTGCGACGAAGTACCGCGTTCTCGTTCCGGCCATCGACGCCATGGCGCCAGCGACGGCGCCGGCACCCTCGAAATGATCCGAAAACGCGCCATCAAGCTAGCGGTCGACGGCGGCGAGCTCCCGACCGAGTTCCGCCTCTTCGTCAAGGGCTGGAACGAGACCGAAAACGGACGCTTTCTCTTCGACGATGCGGCCGCGAAATCGGTCATGGCCGCGTACAAGTCGTGGGGCGTCGACGTGATGATCGACCTCGAGCACGGGATGCTTGAGGTCGAACCGGGAGCCCCGGATCCCACGGCGCGCGATGCGCGCGGGTGGTGCGCCCTGGAGCTGCGCCCCGACGGCTCGCTTTGGGCCGTGGACGTGCGCTGGACGCCGGATGGCGCGCAGCGTCTCGAGCAGAAACGTCAACGATACATCTCGCCCGCTTTCGAAACGGACCCGAAGACGAAGCGGGTCGTTCAAATCATCAACGTTGCGATCACCGCGCTGCCGGCGACGCACAAGACGCCGGCGCTTGTCGCCGCTTCAAAAGGGAAAAACGGAATGGACCCGAGTCTGGTCAAGCAGGCACTCGAAGCGATCGAGAAGGGCGACGCGAAAGCGGCGCTGGACATCCTCAAGGGCCTTGTCGCCTCGGCCGCCGGCGCGGATCCGGACGCCGATGGCGACGATGACGGCTCAGAGGGCGACGGCGCCGAGGGCGTGGCGCCGCCCGAGACCGAGGCCGTCGAGGATCCCGAGGTCGTGGAGAACGACGCCGCCGACGGCGACGGGCCGCCCTCGAGCAAGAGCGGATCGGACGACGATGACGATGGCCCCCCGGCGAAGAAGGCCGCGCGCAAGGCGCTTCACGCAATGCTTTGCCGGATTACCGGGAAGAAGACCCTCGCCGAGGCGGTGGCTGAGGTGGACGTATTTCGGGCGTCGCACCTTACGCTCGAGACCGAGCGTCAGAAGCTCGCCAAGGAGCGCGCGACCCTCGAGAGCGCGGAGCGTCGAGGTCTCTGCGCGGAGCTCGTGCGCCTCGGCGCCGAGTTCCCGTCCACGGTGTGGGCCGATCCCACTTCGAAACAGCCGGTCAAGCTGAAGTCTCGTTGGCAGAATATGCCACTCGAAGAGCTGCAGTCACACGTGGCCGAGCAGCGGGCCGCGCGCGGAAACAAGGCGCCCGCGGCGCCGAAGCCGCCTCACGGTAAGGCCGGGGCGGAGGTGACCGAACTGGCCGTAACTCTCGACGACGGGAAGATCGTTCAGCTCTCGGCCGACGAGGTTCGCATTTGCAAATCTCACGGCGCGGATCCGAAGGACTTTGCGGCGCTGAAGGTTCGCCGAGACAGCGCGAAGGGGTGAATTGATCATGTCGAATCTTACGAAGGGTCAGGCGCCGAAGCCGTATGGTCAGGGCGGCCGATTCGCGGTTCTGCCGATGAAGGCGAGCGCTCAGGTTTACCAGGGCGCGATGGTCGCAGAGATCAGCGGCGCGGTGTGCACCGGGACGACCGCGGGCGCCGGTGATTGCATCGGCGTTGCGGAAGCCGATGCGCTCGGGGGCGCGAGCGACGGCAGCACGCGAGTCCAGGTCTGGTACGACAAGATCTTTCGCATGGCCGCGGGCACGAACGCCCCGACTGATGCGACGCCGATGTTCGCGCCTCTCTACATGGAGACGGACAACACGGTCGGCACGGGTGCGGCGGGTCAGCGGCTGGCCGGCTATTTCATGGGCTTCGAAGACGACGGCTACGTGCGCGTCTATTTCGGGAAGCTCGGTGGAAATCAGCTCGTGGCCGTGAACGGTGCTGCGCTGGCCGATACGGCGACGCAGACCGCCGAAGTACAGGGGCCCGTCAACCGGTTCACGTTCGCGACGATGTCGCAAAACTCGACCGTAACGCTGTCCACGACCGGCGCGGTCGCGGGGGACGTCGTCACGATCTCGCGCACCGACACGAGCGCGCACACGCTCGCCGTCGTCGACGGCGGCACGGGTACGCCGACCCTCGCAACGCTGGTCGCGTCGAAGGTCGGTTTCGTCAAAGCCTGGTTCGACGGCACGAACTGGCATCTTGATTCTTGCTCGGGCACCTGAGCGAACTGAAGGGACACTAGAAAATGCCTCTCAATCCGTTTTTCGTTCAGGATCAGCTTCCGGCAACCTCGCAGGCGGCGATCCGTGAATTCAACGATCGCTACCTCGCGGTTCTCGCGGCCTCGAAGCCCTCCGGGTGGGCCGACACTCTCGGCGAGATGATTCCGACGGATCGTCCCGAGGTCACGTTCCCGATCAATCAGCTCCGTACGCAATACAAGCGGACCGAGGGCGAGAGCGGGTTCAAGAAGCTCCTTGAGTCGAGCTTCGACGTCAAGACCGAGGAATTCGACGACGGTTACGAGGCAAAGCTTCGTGATCTGCTTCTGAAGGTCTTCGCCTATCGCAACTGGCAGAAGGCCCCCGAGCGCCTCGTGCTCGCCGAGGAGCAGCACAGGCACAATCAGATCGCGATCATCCTGGACGGCTCCGGGACCCGCGGCGGCGCGGTTGGGAGCGCGAACGATCCGGGCGGCGTCGGCCGGACGTGCGTGGACGGCGTCGACTTCTTCTCGCCTTCGCACCCCGTGAACATGGGCGATAGCTCGGTCACGATGAAAACGACGGGTTCGGCGACTTGGTCAAATTACCAGTCGAGTGCGAAAAACGTGCTCGGCTCGCTCGCGTCCGGCAACACTGGGACGTTCGCAATCGACTACCTCCAGGCTGAGGTTACGTCGATGCAGAACGGCGTTCCGGACGAAAACGGCATTCTGCTGGGCGCCGACCCGGATACGATCGTTATTCCTAACGATTATGCCGAGCCCCTGCGCATCGGCCTGGCAAACTCGCGCATGCTCGCGAACATCCAGGTGAACAGCAATCAGGCCGTTGGCGCTGCTGCGCTTGATAACCCGTACGTCGGCCGCTTCAACGTCGTCGCCGCGAAGGAATTCACCCAGGCGAGCGGCTCGACCGCGGACTGGTATCTGATCGACTCGAAGCTGATTCGCGCCGGGATTTCGCCGTGGCTGTCTCTTCGCGAGACGGTGCCGCAGTCCCTCGCGCTTCGCGTTTTTGATGAGAGCACGGACTACTTCAAGAACACCGGGAATATCAAAATGAGTTCCCATATCTGGTACGGCTTTTCTCTCGTGCTGCCGCACGCGATTCGCCGTATCAAGGGGCCCACGCGGTGACCGCTTACGCGGCGATCAGTGACGTGTACAGCTATGGGCTTCCCCGGGGTGCCCTCGGCAACCCGGGGCGGCTCGTGGACTCGTCCCTCGCCGCGACGAGCGCGATCACTCTCTCTGAGCACGGGTTCGTGGCCGGCGACGCGGTCTCGCTCCGGGCGACGGCGGGCGGGAACCTTTCCGCGCCCCTCGTCGCTGGGACCACGTATTACGTCCTCCCCCTCGACGATTCTACGTTTCAGCTTTCGTCGACTCCGAACGGAAGCCCGATCACGCTGACGTCGGACGGCGTGTCCGTGGTCGTGACCGCCGATCTACCATTCGCTGCGTTGCTCGAGTTCTACTCGCGCTTCGTGGACGGGTTCCTCCCGGCGCACATGGTGCCGCTGCCCGCGCCGTATCCCGTGACCGTCGTGGGCATCGTCGCCCAGCTCGTGGCGGCGCGGGTCCAGATCCTCTCGGGCATGACCTCTGGGTCGATGCGCGAGGCCGAGCTATCGGCCAAAGCGCAGTTGGAGCGGTGGACCGCCGGCCTTCCGGTGCGCGATGCGGCACCGACGACGGTCTCGACGAACCTCGCCGTTGTGAAGTCGGACCGACACGAGAACAGAATCGGGCGACCCTTGTACGGCTGCGGATCCGGTTGGGGCGAGGGCTGGGAATGAAATCGCTCGCGCAGTTCTCCCAGGATCTTCGGCGCCTGCCTCGCGTTGTCGCGCAGAAGGTCGCGGCTGCGGCGGCGCCGGTCCTGACGGAGCTCGCGAAGAGCACCTTCGACGCCAGCGAGGACGCGTACGGTATCGATTGGGCGCCGGGCGCGAGAGGGCAAAAGGTCACCCTCCGCCGATCAGGTGACCTCGCGACGTATATCCGGTACGTCGCGATCGGGACGAAGCTTCGTGTCGCCCTCGGGGTGAAGTACGCGAAATATCAGGTGGGCAAGCGCCCCGTGTTCCCGAAGCAGCATGGTGAGCTCCCAGACGCGTACGTGCAGGCGCTTCAGCGGACTGCCGTGAGAGTCGTGAAAGAAGAAATGGGCCAGTAAGGCGCCTAGCGCCGTGGAGGCGCCGTGATTCACGAGATCGGGGTACAGCTCCAAGCGGCGCTGCAAGCGAAGGGCTGTCCGTTCGTCGTGATCGACGGCCCCGAGCGTCGCCCTACGACGACGTTCGCGCGCGAGCGCGTGGTGATCGAGCGCGACATGAGCGCCGGTGATACGTTCGCCGCGACGCACCTGCCAGGCAAAAATCCGGTTACGCGTCTTACGCGGCTGATCGGGTGCAAGATCACGATTTACGCCCGAGCCCCAAGCAAAGGCGCGCTCGAATTCGAGCATTTCCGTCGCGCCGAACAGGTTCTAGACGTGGTGCTGATTGCGCTCTACGGGATCGCGAAGGGTCGACAGAATCAAGTCGCGTTCACGTCAGGAAAGTTCGTCGAGCCGCCGGATCTCACCGAGGGCGAGACGATGGGCGGCGCCGTTTACGAACTTCATTTCACTTTCGATCGTGGCGTCGCAGACCGTACTTGGGCGGGGGCCGCGCAGCCGACCGCGAACGTCGCGTCTGGGACCATTCAAAGTACAACGAACGTTTCAGGGATCGTCGAGGGCGGCGGTTCCGAGTCCGAAACCGCGTGCGGTAACGGCGGCACTTAGCGCGTTACGCGCTTGAGGAAAAACATGGAGCTTCTTCCCTCGGCCACTCTGCAGATCAATGAAGCCGCCGGCGCTCCCGCGGGCGGCTCCGGTTACGCCGTCGTCATGGCGTGCGTGGCGCAAAATGCCGACTTCGTTCCGCGCGTGATGTCGTCGACGCAAGACCTCCTCGACGAGTACACATATTCGCCTGGCGTGGATTACTGCGCGCTCCATTTCGCGCAGACCAAAAAGCCGATCATCTTCGTCGGGCTCCCGATCGTCACTCAGGGAACCGTGAGTCAGCTCGACACGTCCGCCGTCACGGGTACGTCGGCCGTTTCCGTGACGGCCGGAGCAAACGGCGCGATGGAGGAGACGGACGGAGTCCTGACCGTCGTCTCTGGAGGCACTGTCGGGACGGATCAGATCACGTTTGATCTCTCGCTTGACGGCGGGACGACGACTCAGCGGGTTCGGCTCGGGACGAATTCGAGCTACACGATCCCCTATGTCGGCCTGACGTTGAACGTCGGTGGCGGAACGCTGAACGCCGCCGACGAGGTAACCTGGCACTCGAGCGCTCCCATGTGGGGCTCGACGGCCATCGCCTCGGCGCGCGCCGCGCTCGCGGCCCAGCAAAACCCCGCGCGTTCGTGGCTCGTCGAGGGCGAGCTCCCGACGAGCACCTTCGCCGGCTACGTCGTGACCGAGGCGGCGAATTACGAGACGACGAACGAGCGATACGTCTACGCGCGGGCGCAGGTGGCCGACCGGCACCTTGCGAAGAAATCGAAGAGCGCCGTCCACATGACGGCGGCGAGCGTGACCTTCGACGGCACCGGCCACACGATCACACGCGCGGCCGGGTCCTTCCTGACCGACGGCTTCGCGGTTGGGGACGCGGTCTCTATCGCCGGCAGCACGTCGAACAACGGCGTGAAGGCGATCACGGCGCTGAGCGCGACCGTGATGACCTTCGCGTCGGGGGTCACGAGCGAGGGCCCGGACGCCACCGGCGTTTCGATCACCGGATCGGCTGCGATCACGTTCGCTGCGTCGGGATTCACGGTCACGCGTTCGAGCGGGTCATGGACCGCCGACGGCTTTGCGGTCGGTCAGTCGGCGACGTTCGCCGGCACCACGTCGAATAACTTCACGGGGACGATTACGGCTCTCTCGTCGACGGTCATGACGTTCGCGTCCGGCGTCGCGGACGAGGGGCCGCTTCTCGATTCGACCGTGTCGTGCGTGCAGAATCTGACGATGGCCGCATGGGTGTCCGCGCAGACCGCGGCGTTCGCGACGATCGACGCAGACAAGCGCATCGACCTCGGGCTCGGGCGCGCCCGGGTGCAGTCGCCGATCCATGGCTGGGAGCTCCGGCGCCCGTGCCAGTGGGCGGTATCTATCCGGGAGTATCAGCACGACGTCCAGATCCCGACGTACCGCAAGGCTGACGGTCCGCTTACCGGGTTCTCGCTCACGGACGACAACGGGAACACGGCGGAGTTTGATGAGAACATCGACGGCGGCGGGCTCGCGGGGCGCTTCACGTGCCTCCGGAGCTACAGCAATGGCCCCCTCGGCGCGTTCGTCGCGCTCTCGCTCACGAGGGACACGGAAGGGGCGCTTCTGTCCCGTACGCACAACATGGCCGTTGCGAACGTCGCATGCACGACGGTGCAGGCCGAGACAGAGAACGCGATCGGGCAGGTACTCGTGCTGAACGCCGATGGCACGGGTACCGATGCGTCTCTCTCGCTGATTGAACAGCGGGTGAACACGCAACTGCAGAACGCCCTATTGCAAAATTTCCAGGAGGGCCCGCGCGCGAGCAAGGCCGTTTGGACGGCGAGCCGCACGGACGTTCTCTCTGCGCCCGGTGCGACCCTCAACGGGACTGTCGCCTTGGAGCTGAATGGAACTCTCGAGCAGATCGCGACGTCGGTCGCCGTTTCGTAAGGAGCTGACATCGTGGTAAATCAGGCATACCCCAGCTTGAATGATGTTGAGCCGTCGTGGGCCGACATCGCCGTTACGTTCACCGTGACCGGCGGATCGCTGATCACGATGGCCGATATCAAGGCGCTGAAATGGTCTCGCAAGGTCGACGTCGGAGAGAAGCGCGGAGCGTCCGGCGGGCGCGTCATGGCGCGCACTACGGGCCAGGGCTCGCAGGAAGCTTCTGCGACGCTCTATCGGAGCGGCGTGCGGAACCTGATCAAGGGCTTGGTCTCGCAGGCGCCGACGCGAGGCAATCAGGCGATCATCTCCCTGGTCTCGTTCGACATCCTGATCCAGCACACGCCGCCCGGCGAGACCGAGATCTATCAGACGAAGATCAAGGGGTGCCGGTACCTCGGCGACTCGGACGACATGAAGGAAGGCACCGACGCTGACACGTTGGAGTTGACCCTCAATCCAATCGAGATCGCGAACATCATCAACGGCCAGGAAGTGGTGCTGTTGTGACGTGTCGTCGACCGGCGACGTTTCGTGACGTCGCCGATCGCTTACTTTCTTAGGAGGAATCATGTCGACGCTCGAAGAAATCGAAAAACGCCGCGCCGAACGGCGCGCGAAGCACGACCAGGATCGTCTCGCGCAAGAGGCCCTGGATCTCGAAGCGATCGACGCGCTCGAGGCCTCAAGCGGCGAACCGCTACACACGATGACCGCGAACGGCTTCAAGCCCGGTGTCTCGGTCAAGATTGCGTTTCGCGCACCCACGGCGCTCGAGTACAAGCGTTACGCTGACATGATCGGCCGGGCGTCGCAGAAGAACGACCCCGCCGAGCGTCGGCGCGCTGCCGAGCTCCTTGCGGCGGCGTGCTGGGTTTATCCGGCAAAGGATACCGAAGAGCGCGCGGCGATGCTCGAGGCCTTTCCCGGCGTTCTGATTTCTCTTTCGATCGAGGCGGCGAAGGTCGCCGAGCTCCGGGCCGAAGACGAGGGAAAAGGCTGAAGGCCCGCGTCGGCGAGGCGCAAACAAGCCCCGGCGCGCTGGCCGCTTGCTTCCTGGCGTGGCTCCCGCCCCCTGACGACGGCGTCGACCCCCGCGCCGCCGCGTTCGTGCTCGCCGAGACCGTCTTGCTCCATCGCCGAAGCCTCACACGAAAGTAAAGCGGGCCTTTACCTATGAGCGACGATTCGGCCACCTTTACCATCGATATCCCCGTCAACGCGCCGGGGGTCGATGCCGCTGCGTCAGCGATCGAGCGGCTGCAGGCCCAGTTGGACGCCGCGAGCAAGGCGGCGCTCGCGGCGTCCGATGCCGTGAAGGCGGGCGAGGCGTCGTACAGCGCGGCCCAGCGCTCGGCCGACAACGCGGCGAAGGCCCTCGAGCGGATTGGGATCGCGGCCGAGGCCCAGCGCGGGAAGCTGCAGGCGGCGATGGACGCCGGAGACATGAAGGGTGCCGAGCGCGCGGCCTCGACGCTGCAGAACCTCATCCAGCGTCAGGCCGAGGCGGCAGCGAAGGCGCAGGCCGCGAAAACCGCGCTCGACGCGCAAGCCGCGTCCCTCGACAAGTTGCAGGCCGAGGCGAAGAAGGCCAGCGACGCCGAAGAGGCGTTGACGAAAGAGCTCGCGGCGGCCGAGAAATCAGAGAAGAACGATTCGAAAGCTGAAGAGAGCGTGGGCGAGGGTTTCAAGTTCGAAGGCCTCGAACGGGGCCTAAACAAGCTCGGGGGCCCTCTCGGGACGTTCGGCGCGAAGATCGCGGGCCTCGGCTCGGGCTACGACAAGCTCCAGAAGTCTCTTGGTGACTCCGCGCCTGAGGTGATCGCGGCGGTCGGAATCGCGGCCGTGGGCGCGGCGCTCGTCGCCGCCGCAGCCGCCGCGGTCGTGGCCATCGCGAAGATCGCAGAGTGGGCGATCGGGCTCGCGGACGCGAACCGGAACGCGCTGCTTCTCTCCCAGGGGATCACTCGAAGTATCGCGGGCGGGACCGCTCTCAACGGAGAGATCAATTCCCTGACGAAGACCCTTCCTCTGACTCAGGAAGAGCTTCAGGGGATGGCGCAGAACCTCGCAAACTCGGGGCTTCGGGGCCAGGCCCTGAGCACCGCCCTGGATCGAGCGGCGACGAACGCCGCGCGCCTGAAGTTCGGCCCGGACTTCGCGAAAGAGATGCTGTCCTTGGATCAACAGTCCAAGGTCTTTCAGGCGAACATCGCGCAGGTCTTCGGGGGCCTGAAGACGGACGCCCTCATGGAGGGGCTTCAGAAGCTGATTGCCCTGTTCGATCAGAATACAGCGAGCGGCAAAGCACTGAAGGCGCTCTTCGAGAGCCTGTTTCAGCCTCTCGTCGACTGGGTCGCGAAGCAGGCGCCGAAGATCGAACGGTTCTTTCTCCAGTTGGAAGTCTGGGTCATGAAGGGAATGCTGATGATCAAGCCCTACGGCTCGACCATTGGCAAGGTGCTCGAGGCGTTGGCGATCGGAATTGGCGCCGTCGTCGCGGTGGTCGCCCTGTTCGCGGCGGGCGTAGTAATGGCCATCGGGGCGATTCTCGTGGTCATCGGCGGACTCGTCGCCGGGGTCGTGTGGCTCGGCGTCGAGTTCGTGAAGGCTCAGACGGCCGTCGCGAATTTCTTCAAAGGCCTCGACCTCGGTGCCATGGGCAAGAACTTGATCGATGGTCTCGTGAACGGGATCAAGAACGGGGCGACCGCCGTCTTGAACGCGATGAAGGGCGTGGTCCAGGGCGCGATTGATGGGGCGAAGAAGCTCCTGGGGATCGCGTCGCCGTCGAAGGTCTTCGCCGAGATCGGAATGCAGACCGGCGCCGGCATGCAGGGCGGCGTCGAGAAATCGGCGGGCGGCGTGCAAGGCGCGCTCGAGTCGATGGTCTCGCCCCCGCTCGCGAGTGCGGGGAAGGGCGGCGCGATGCCGGCCGGCGGAGGCGCCGGAGCGAAGGGCAGCCACACGTTCCAGATCATCATCAACGGCGTCGCCGGGGCCGAGGAAGCGGTTCAGCAAATCGTTGAGTCGGTGACGCGGATCTTGGAGGGCGATACGTCGCAAGTCGGCGCGGTCGCTCCAGGCTGATGCCGAACGTAATCGATGACGAGGATCTGTATAACGTGATCGTGCTAGGGGGCGTCTCGTCCCCGGGCAAGGTCACGTTGTCAGGCCACGACCGTGTCACGAACTGGGACGTGAAAACGTCCCCGTATCTCAACGGCGCCACGACGACGTTGAAAGGCACCCCACCGATCGAGTTCTCGGCCTCGTTCTACTTGGTCAAGGACGTGGCCCAGGGCACTGACGATTTCGCGGACTGGGACACGTTCGTCCAGATCATCAATACGACGGTCGCCGGGAACAAGCCGAAGGCCCTCGACATTTATCACCCGGACCTCGCTGCGAACGACATCAAGAGCGTCGTCAAGGCCTCGATCGGCGGCATGGTCTACGACGGCAAGGGCGGCGGCACGGTCCTCGTCAAGTTTCAGGAATACCGGCCGCCGCGGATTCAGGGCGGTACACCGAAGGGCAGCGGCAAAGGCGGACCGGATCCGAATCAGGACCTGAAAAACGAACTCAATCAGCTCACGAATCAGTACCAGAACACACCATGGGGATAGCGGCTTCGCTCAACGGAAACCGCGTCACGGACGTGCGCTCCACGATCCCCGGTTGGGGGGTCTCGTACCACGACGTGACCGTGGACGGGAACGTGACCCTCTCCGGCGCCGTGACCCTGGTAGTCGCGGACCTGACCATCGCCGGAACGATCCTGACGGGCGGTTCGTCGGGCGCGGGACGTTCTTTCTTCCGCCTCGTCGCCGGTGCCGGGGGGTGGGGGAAGCAGCTCCCGGCGAAGAGCTACTCGAACGATTTCGGGGTCAAGCTCCTGACGGTCCTGCAGGACGCGGCGACGGCCGTGGGCGAGACGCTGGACACGACCACGATCGATCCGAAGGCGACCTTGGGGCCGTTCTTCGTCCGCCCTGCGGGGCCTGCGTGCCGGCTCCTGGAGCAGCTCTCCTCAAGCTCCTGGTACATCGGCGAGGATGGGAAGACGCGCCTCGGTGCCCGCCCGGCGACGACGCTCTCCACGAAGGTCACGTACGTGGTCCCGCTCGACCTCGCGCGGGGGACCGTCACGATCGCGAGCGAGACGATCGCCAACATCCTGCCGGGCCTCGCCGTCGACGGGCTCACGGCGGTCGACGTGGAGCACGAGTACTCGGCGGCGAACGGGCTCCGGTCGAAGATCTGGGGGCGGCAAGGTGGGGCGGCGTCGCGTCGGATCTCGGCGCTTCGGGCACTTGTCGATCAGCTTGACCCCGACCGGGCTTTTCGCGGGACATGGGAATACCGGATCGTGACCCAGGACGGCGTTCGTCTGAACCTGCAGCCGGTGCGTGCGTCGTCCGGTATGCCCGACCTCGCGCGCGTCATGGTGCGCCCCGGGGTCCCCGGCTTCAGCGCTCAGCACATGCTCGGCGCCCGGGTGCTCGTCACGTTCGTGGACGGTGACCCGAGTCGGCCCGTTGTCGTGAGCTTCGAGGATGCCGAGGGCTCGGGCTTCTCGCCGTCGTCCGTGTCGATCAGCGCGGGCGGCATGGCGGCGACCGAGCACGTGACGACGATCGAAGCCGTCGTGAATTTGCTGATGGCACTCATGCCGGCGGTCATTACCGGCGGCTCGCCGGCGCCATTGACCGATCCGCAGTTGGCCGCAGCCGTTGCGGCTGCAGCTTCGGCGGACCTGACTACGTCAGCGCCTCTGTCTATGGCCGCGATTCTGACCGCCCTATCGGCCAAATCAAGCGATCAGACCGGGACGAAGCCAGGTGTCGGATGTCCGAATCTGAAAGTCGGATAATGCAAGTCGCTGATCTGACCGACGACGAGGCCCAAACCGCGGCCTACATCGCCGGGATCTTCGACTGGCGCGACCGAGACCACTTGAATGCACTTCTCGAGGCCTGGCCTTGCCTTCCCCTGCCCCCGTCAATTTCGGAACCGATACCTCGTGTACGGATTCCCTCCGAACCGGGCGCCTCGTCTCCGGCCCCCGGCTCGTCGCCGAGGCCTGTTACCGGCGCCTGATCACACCTCGAGGCTCCCTCTTTGGGGGCGACGATGAAGCGAATTACGGGCTCGATCTCGCGGACCTAATCGGCTCCGTCTCGACGAAAGCGCAAGTCGCCGCGCTGCCCGGGCAGATTCAGACCGAGCTTCTCAAGGACGAGCGGATCACGTCGGCGTCCGCGACGGTCACGGCGTCGAAGTCCGGGCCCTCGGTCACCTACCAGATCTCGATCAGCGCCCAGACGGACGCCGGGCCGTTTTCGCTCGTCCTTTCCGTGTCTGACGTCACCGTATCGCTTTTGGGAATGCAGGCATGAGCCAGACCCCCAGCCTGGAAAGTTTGCTGATCCAGCAAACTCAACCCCAGATCTACGCGGCGGCCCTGCAGATCGCGCAGACCCTCGGTCTGCCCGTCTCGTCCTGGCAGGCGGGCGATCCGACCCGGTCTCTCTATTATCTCGAGTCGCAGATCCTTGCCGCCCTGGAGCAAGTCGTCGTCGGCTACATTCAGTCCGGTTTTCTGGACTACGCCTCGGGTACGTGGCTGCAGATCCTCGCGCAACAGGTGTTCGGGGTCACGGTCCCCGCGGCGACGTACGCCGAGACGAGCGTCACCCTCACGAATTCCGGCGGCGCCGTTTATATCCTCGAGGCGGGCGATCTGACGTTCCGGAATTCGACGACGGGGGCCACGTATCACAACACGTCCGGCGGCACGTTGCCGGCTATCGTCGGCAGCACGCCCGGGACCCTGTCCGTCACGGTGACCGCGGACCAGGCGGGCTCCGCGGGCTCGGCATCAGCGGGCGAGATCGACGCGCTCGTGACTACGCTCCTGGGAGTCACCGTCACGAACCCAGCGGCGGCCGTGGGCGTCGATCAACAGGACGATTCGGTGACCCGGCAGCAATGCCGGAACAAGTTAGGATCCCTCTCGCCCAACGGCCCCGCGTCCGCGTACTCGTACGTCGCGCAGAATTCAACCCTTACCGGGATCCAGACGGTCACGCGCTCGCGCGTGTATCCGGACTCAGACACCGGCGACGTTCAGATTTACGTGGCTGGCCCGAGCGGCGGCGTCTCCTCGGGCGACGTCGCCGCCGTTCAGAGTGCGATCGAGAAGTGGGCAACGCCCCTGTGTATCACGCCGACCGTTTCGAGCGCGAACAACGTCACGGTGAACGTGACCTATACGCTTTGGGTTTACCAGAGCATCAATCAGACCTCGTCGCAGATACAGGCGTCCGTGCAAACGGCCCTCGAGAACCTGTTCGCAGCCCGGCCCATCGGCGGCGACATCATTCCGCCGGCGACGACGGGCGCCATGTACGTCTCCCTGATCGAGTCCGCGATTCGGAACGTGGTCGACCCTCAGGCCTTTCGCGTGTCCGTCTCGGCGCCCTCGAGTGATACGGCGCTCGGAAACGGTGACGTGCCGGTGCTCGGGACCGTGATGGCAACAGTGACCTTCGTACCCGACCCCCAGTGACCCCAGCAATGAACACGAACTTTCGCTCGGCCCGGAAGTTCATGGGGCCCGCATGGCTCACGACCGAGGGCGATTCGGGACTCGTCGGCTATTCGCTGGACGCGGTCAAAGACGCGTTCATGGAGCGCCTTCGGCAAGGTCTCCTCGCGCGCCTCCCGCAGAACGAACCCACGGGACAGACGACACCCGCGGACGACGCCTTGGCGGCGATGGGCCGGGACCGGCGAATCGTCCGGGGGCTGAACGAGGTCGCTCCGACGTACGCCGCGCGGCTCCTGCGCTGGCTCGACGACTGGCAGACGGCCGGGAACCCGTTCGCCTTGCTGAAACAGTTGGCGGCCTACTGCGGGGACGGCCCGGCTTTTCGAACCGTCGACGCACGCGGGAACTGGTACTCGCTCGCCGCTGACGGAACGCCCTCGGTTCTGGTCAATCAGGCTAACTGGGATTGGGACTCGGACCCTTCGGCGCTCGCGAAATGGTCCCGGTTCTGGGTCATCATCTACCCGAACGGCCTTTGGCTACCGGGGCCGACTTATGGCGCGTCCGGCATCGCGTGGGGTGACACTGACCGCACGTGGGGCTCGACGGCGACACCGGAAGAAGTGGCGAGTGTTCGTGGCATCGTCTCGGACTGGAAGCCGGCCGGGACCCGGTGCGTGAACATCGTCTTGGCTTTCGATAACACAAGCTTCGATCCCGCGACGACGCGCGACGGGACCGGCCTCCCAGACGGGACATGGGGGCGCTGGAGCAAGGTCTCCGGCGGCGCCTACGTGCCCTCTCGTCTTTCGAGTGCTCGCTATTGGGATGGGGTGTAACGTGGCCGTTGATCAATCCTGGGCTGAATCGCTTATCGCCGGCTACAAGGCGATTCAGGTCAGCGGTGTTGCCCTCCCTGCACGCAATTCGCTGACCCTCGGCGCCGGTCTCTCTGCCGTCGACGATCCGACGAATCAGGCGACCGTCCTGAGCGTGCCTCAGCTCGACGGTCTTCAGATAAACGTGCGCGCCGTCGGAGCGCTCGGGAACGGCACCCACGATGACACGTCAGCCATTCAGGCGGCGGCGACCGCGCTGTCTCTCCTTGGGGGCGGCAAAGTCAAGCTCCCGTCCGGGAATTACCTGGTCTCGAATCAAATCAATGCGCCCGCCGGCGTTTCTTTCGAGGGCGATGGTCGAGGCAACACGACGATTACGTGCTCGGGGACAGCGGCGGTCTTCCACCTGTTCTCCGCGACATCCCAAAATGGAGTTTCCTTCCGAGACTTCTCGGTCATCGGCAACGGCAACGCCCCGTCCTCCCTTGGTCTCGCCAACGGGATCAACCTGACGAACTGCAACGGCGTAGTGATCCAAAACGTGTACGTCACCGGCAGCGGCGGCGCCGGAGCGTTCTTGGACACCTGCAACGACGTGGTCATTGCCGACAGCACTTTTTACGAGTGCGGTCAGTCGCCAAACACCGAGGACCATGGAGTTGGCATCGCGGCGACCAGTGGCCCGATCGACAACTACCGGATCACCGGATGCACGTTTTCGAACAGTGCTCGCAAGGGTCTGGGCTGGGACGGATTTGGTAACACCGTCACCAACTTCGTCGTGGCCGGGTGCACGTTCGAGAACAACGGCCTGAACGGAATCGCGTTCAACGGCTTCTCGTCGTCTCAGAACAACAACGCTGGCACCATTTCCGGATGCAGCTTCTACGAAGAGGTCAACCCGATCCAGTTGGGCAGCCTGGCTGGGTTCACGATCTCCGGCTGCACGATGTTCAAGACGCGAGGCAGCGCCCAAGTTTACTTGGACGACTGCCATCAGGGATCCATCGTAGGTAATTCGATGGGCAACCCGTCCGTGTCGATGACCGGCTCGCCGTCTATCACCTTCGCGAGTGGTGGGCACACGATCACGCGCGCGACCGGGTCCTTCATTACGGACGGATTCGTTGTCGGCAACACGGTGACAGTCGGCGGATCGACGTCGAACAACGGCACGCACGGACCGATCACGAGCCTGTCTGCGACCGTCATGACGTTCGCGAGCGGGATCACCACCGAAGGCCCCGACAGCGGGGTCACCATTGCCGTCTCGAACGACACTAACGGCGTTCTGTGCCAAGATAACATCGCCGTATGCACGTTTCTCTCGCTGGTCGGCAATACCATCTACAACCTGACCGACACGGGTATCGTGTTGGTCGGTGTCACGGACAGCGTAATTGCCAGCAACAACATCAACGGCAACGCCTACGGCATCAAGGAAGAAAGCGGCGCAACGCGTAACCTTATCTACGGCAACAACTCCAGCGGAAACTCGACAGCAAATTACGTCCTTCTCAGCTCGGCCTCAGTCGAGGCGCCGTCGATCACCTTCCCCGGGACGTCAGCGGCTAGTGGGCTTCTGCGCGGGCCGACGGCAAGCAATTGGATCGCGGTGCGCAACTCCGGCAACAGCGCGGACGTCGTAATTGTCCAAACGGACGCCTCGGCTGACGCGTTCTTCGGGGCCCCGGGATTCGCCGGCGCGTCAGGGATCCCCACGGCCACGCTGGGGGCAGACTCCGCCGTCTGGATCGGAGTTGACGGCTCGAAGTACATCGTCTGCAACACCACGGGAATCGGGTTCTATCCAGGGACGACGCCAGTCGCGCAACCTACGCGAGTCGGTCAGCTCACGAGCGGCGGGGGCAGCGCAGGCAGCGGGACGACCGACGTCGGATCGAGCTTCAGCCAGTCGACTCTGAACAACAACTTCACGACTTTGGTCGCAAGGATCAATGCTCTGGAGCTTGTCCTGCACAACGTGGGGCTTACGCAATGAGACTTGGACTCGGTCTCAATAGAGAGGGTCAGACTGGAGCGGAAATGTACCGCTTCCGACCCTCCATGATTGCGGGTAACACGTTGTGGCTGTCCGGTGGTCTAGGTGTCGTCGGATCGCCTGTCTCACGTTGGAATGACCAAAGTGGACAAGGAAACGACTTCGTTCAGAGCTCGTCCGGCGCACGACCGACCTTCAGCGCCGCGGGGGGACCGAACGGCTTACCCTGTTTGACTGGTAACGGTTCGTCCCAGTTCTTGATCAGTACTTCGCTGCCCGCGCAGCCTACGGCTTGTTCGATCTTCACCGTTCAGAAGGCAAGTGCACGTACGCCGCTGGGTTGCTCGTTTTCGATCGGAAACAACAACGGCATTGCGGCGGCAGTCGATGGTACAGGCAACGTTGAGCGTGATGTGCTCGCGGGCGGTGTGGCGTGGATACAGGACTCAACCCTGAGCGACACCACATCGTGGGAAAAATGGACGATTACGGGCAGTGCAGCACCGCTGCAGACTCTTCGCGTCAACGGAGCCGCCCGAACGATTAGCCCGAGCAATTCCTCGACAATAGCGGCCACCACGGGGTCCACAATTTTCTCGCAGACTGCGGCCGGGTCGTCTTTCTGGAACGGCTCCGTTGCCGAGATCATCGTTTTCGACCGCGTTTTGAGCGCCGCCGAAATTGCGCGAGTCGAAGGCTACTTGAGTTGGAAGTACGGCCTGTAAGGCCAGAGGGTGACAGGATGACGACTACTGGAGCAAGTCTCGAACCGGTCGATCCGGTAAACCTTCTCACGTCCACGACCGGCGCGGTGCAAACCGTCGGCGCGTCAGACGTGCTTATGAGCGCGGTCTTCTCGAATAGTGCCGGCGTCGCGCACCGGATTTATTGCTGCTCGACGGGCAACCTGGCGATCAAGCGAGTGAACGATTCGGCGTTCGTCGTGTACCCGGTTTTTGCCGGTCAGTACATCGACGGCCGAATCGTCGCCGTCGGGGGCACCGGCTCCGGCTCGACCTCGGGCGCGACGTACATCCCGGAGGTCTGACCGTGAGCAGCTCCGAACAGGGCGGCGCGTCGATCCTAACCGGCGTCGTGACAGCATTCGTCGTGTCAATCCCGTCGCCAGTCATTACGTACGCGGAAAAACTTGTGTCGGCCCTGGTCCTGGCGATGGTCGCCGAGGGCGGCCGACGTCTCGTGGCTTTTCTTTGGAAAGGTAAGAAATCGTGAACCTGAAGGCTATCCACTACGTGATCCTCGTCCTGAGCGGGATCGTCTCCGTTTGCCAGTTCGTGGCGCAGCAATTCCCCGCCGAGGCGGCCCTTGCGGGCGCCATTGCCGGGATCTGCGCGTCTCTTACGGCGACCCTCGGGATCCTGTCCCCGGGTGCGTCGACGCCCGCGGCGGCGCTGCCTGCCCCTTCGCCCGCTCCGGCTCCTGCGCCGTCGGTGCAATCGTCCGTCGCGTCGCAGACGGCGCCCGGCGTCGCGGCCCTGCAGGCGAGCGAGGTGAAGTCGTGAACGCCCTTAGCGCCGTGAAGCGGCTCTTCCTCGGGCTCGTGCTCTGCGTCTCCGTCGCCGCGTGCTCACTCTTCGGCCTCGGCTCGGGCGCGTCGGCGCCGGGCCTTCCGCCGGACGCCTCGGCCGCCCAGGTCAACGCCGACGAGGTCGTGCAGGGGCTCGCCGATGCCTGGAATGCAGCCGTACCGGTGTGCCTCGGCGCCGAGAAGGCGGGCGCGTTCCCGGCCGGGTCCTGCGCCAAGGTGCTCCTCCCCGCACACGATGCGCTTCTCGCCGCCGGCGCAGGCATCGACGCGTGGAATCAGGGACAGCAAGGGAACTTCGCCTGCGCGGTCGGCGAAGTCGCGGTGGGCCTCGGAGACGTCGCAAAGCTCCTGGAGAGCGTGAACGTCGCGGTCCCCCCGCCGATCCCCGCGGGCCTGGCCATGGCCGAGGGCTTGGCCGGTTACTGCCCGGCCCCGAAGGCCCCGCCCCTCGACGGGGGCGCCGGCTGATGCCCTCGGCCCTGATCGCGTTTCTCGTCGCTGTGATCGACGAGACCCCCGACATCCTCGACGAGCTCGAAAAGCTCGTCTCCACGAAGAGACAACAGTACCCGAGCGTGCGCGCGTCGATCGTCGGTGAGACGGCGGCCGGCGTCGCGGCGCTTGAGGCGACGGAGAGAAAATGATCTTCACGCTTCCCCCGTGTTGGGGCGTCGACACGAACGCCAAGCTGACGGCCGCACAGGCGAAGGCTCTCGCCGACGCCCAGGTCAACGGCCAGCCGATCAAGTTCGTGTTCCGTTACGTGAGCCTCGGCGCCCCGAGCCCTGCGGACATCACCGTCGCCGAACGCGATGCGATCCTGGCCTCGGGCCTGGCGCTCGGGCTCGTGCAGCACGTCAACTATCCCGGGTGGGTCGCCTCGCAGGAGAACGGTGCCGCGCACGGGGCGGCGGCAGCGGCCCATGCAACGCTCGTCGGCTACGCGCCGAATGCGATGCTTGCCGTCGACATGGAGGGGGTCAAGGACGTCGGTCAACCCGTGATCGACTACGTCACGGCGTGGGCGAAGGCCGTGCACGCGGCCGGGTTCCGCGTGCTCCTGTACGTCGGGTATTGCTGCGGTATCAGCCCACAGCAACTTGCGGCACTTCGATCGGCTGGCGTTGTGGACGCCTTTTGGGCGGACTACGGGCCTCGCGCTGAGCCTCCCGGGTTCGGCTTCATCGTGAAGCAGCACGCGCAGACGACGATCGCCGGGATCTGCGTCGACCCTGACGAGTGCTTCGGGCACGATGACTCGAATCAGTGGATCGGCCTGATGGCGGCGGACGCCGCGCCGACCATCGCCCCCGAAGACGTCTTCCCTCACGTTGACCTGACCGAGGTTCGCCGGTGAGCACCCAATACAACGGCCTTCCGGCGAACGTCGCGCAGCACCTACCCGGCTCGGTCGCGATCACGGCGGCGTCCAACGCGTCGCCGATCGTCGTGACCGTGGCCGGGCACGGGTGCACGACCGGCGACGTCGTCGACGTGCAGGAGGTGCGCGGCAACACGGCGGCGAACGGCCGATGGGCCGTCGTGGTCGTGGACGCGAACGACGTGCAGCTCTGGACCCTGGCCGGCGCCGCGTCGACGGGGAACGCGGCGTTCACCGCCGGCGGCTCGCCGCTCCTGATCCCGCGCTCGTTCGGGGTCACGTACGCGATCCCGTCTGACGGCGACGATCCGGATGGGGCCTCAGTCGACGTCGCGCTCGAGGCGCTCGGGGACCGGACGGCGCACCTTGAGATGGCCGGGGGCTCGTACATCGTCGCGTCGGAGGGGGCGATCACGCACGACGACTCGGGTCTGACCGACGCGTGGGGCAGCATTACCACGAACACGACCAACTACACGGTCAACGCCACGTACTGGACGATCCCCGGGCTCCAGGTCGGGGACGTTCTGCACGTCGAGCTCACGACGACGGGGTTTTCGCTGGGCGCGAGCGGTTACAATGCGCTGGCCTTGGACTCGTCACCGATCACGCCTGGCGGAACGCCGTCGGTATGGACGAAGCTCGCCGGCTCGGGCGTGACGTTGACCACGTCCGGATCCGCGTCGCCGAACGCCGTTTCTCTGCAAGGGCGCCTGGCGTTGACCGGAACCCCGTGGGGGGCGGGGGTCTCGGGCGGCTCGGTGTGCATCGCGACGGCCGCGCAGGCGACGGCGACGGCCGGCTCGATCTCGTTCACCGGCGACTACTGCCTCCGGTACAAGGTGCTGCGGGCGGTGTAAGGCGGGAAAATGGGGAAGGCCCCGGGATCCGAAAGGGTCCCGGGGCCTTTTTCGTTCCAGAGAACCCCGCCGCGAGGGGCGTTCGGGTCAAAGGCACGTGCCCGTGGCTGTGCTGTACTGCTCCGTTACGACGCACGGCATCCCCCGAGGGCAGGTCGCGCGCTTCAGCCCCTGAGAGTCGGCCGTGCAGGAGCCACCGATCCACGTGATCCCGGGGGCGACGATGGTCGTGAGCTCGTCGCTGGACAGGACAACGGACGGCGGGTCCCCGAAGCACCCCTCGTACGCCCGGCGTTCAGCCGGCACGTAGCAGAGCACCGGACGGTAACCGCCGTCGGTCGGGATCTCGGGCAGGCCCTCGAGGGCCCCGGCGTCCGGGGCGTCCTCGGAGCCGGCCGACGACGTCGGGGCGATGCATCCGACCGAGAAGAGGGCAAGGGCGAGGAGAGCGAGAGCAGCGAAGAGCTTCATGTGTGGACAGACGGTCGTCCACGCGTGGAATGCACTGCCGAACGCTCTTTTGGGATACGATTCGGGATACGCTACCACCCGAACCTTCGTGCGAACGGAGGGAGTTGAACCCTCACGAGAGTTACCTCGCCAGAACCTGAATCTCCGAACAAGCATCGAAACCCTCGCTTTTCTCGGTGCTTTTGGGGTCTGAAGTGCCCAGCCGGGGCCGCTCAGGGCCCCCTTCCGGGATACGTATCCCGATCGGGATCACACCCTCCCCCGCCGCCCGATGACCGCCCGCGCCGCATCCTCGCCCGTGGTGACGTATCGCGCCGTCGTGGACAGGTGCTTGTGCCCGACCAGGAACATGACGCCCGTCAGGGGCGCGCCGCTGTTCGCATCGTGCGTGATGCGCGAGTGCTTGAAGTCGTACACGCCGATGTTCCGGTCACTCAACCCGGCCTCACGCACCGCGGCAGCGAGCGAGAAGCGGAGCGAGGCCTCGTCGGCGTCGAAGAGCTTCCCCGCGCCTGACTTGGGGAAGACGAGGTCCAGGGCCCTCGTTGCGGCTGGCGAGATGGGGATCCGGCGCTCGAAGCCCTCCTTGTCAATCTCGCGCGAGATGAACAGGGTCTTCGCGCCACGCTGGTAGTGCGTGGGCGCCTCGAGAGCGAGGACCGTAATCGGTCGCAGGCCGGTCTCCCACAGCACGACAAACAGCGGTCGGACCCAAGCCCCCGTGCGACGCGAGCGCTCGGGCATGGCCGCAAGGATCTTCTTCGCCTCGCGCGGCGTGATCAGGGTCGCCTTCGGCTTGCGCGCGTTCTTCGACCGAACCCCGGCGTGTCCATGCTTCGGCAAGCGCGGGATCTCGTCGATCGTCACGCCGCGGGTCGAAAGCCACTCGCGGAACTGACGGAGCGCTGAGAGCTCCTTACGCAACGTGCTGCGGGTCACGCATTGGATGCGGTCGGCGACGAAATCTGAGTAACTAAGCTTCGTGAAGCGATCGAGCGAACGAAAGAACGGGATGAATTGCGCTCGGAAATAGTCTTCCACCGTGCCCGCGGTCCCTGCTTTGTGTGTCGCCGCGTAGTGCAGCAAGAACGCGGCGACGTGTTCCTTCAGGTTCCCTGCTACCGGGGCGAGGTCCGCCTTTCGTCCGCTGACGGTTTCGGCGTAGATGCGCGCGGCTTCCGCTCCAGCCGCTTCACGATCGCTGCAACCCGTGGATCGGAAATGTCGGACGCCCTTCCACCGGAACCGGACCGCGTAGATCGTGCGCCCTGGGAGGAGAACGAGTTTCCAGCCTTCTGCTTGTCGCGCCATCGGATCAGGTCCGCCCGATCGTAGCGCCGGAGCGTCCCGACCTCAATCGCCGGCACGTGCGGCCTCACCCAGCGCTTGAACGAGGTGAGGGACAGGTTCAGAAACGCCGCCGCTTGACGGGGCGTGAGGGGCGTGTCCGGGTCGGGGGGCAGGGTCATGGAGCCTTGCGCCGTCCCCTCTTCGGGGCCTTCAGCGCTTCGAGCTCGTCTTGAGCCTGATCGCGAAGTTCGAAGGCACGGTCACGCTCCTTCTTCAGGGCTTCGACGTCTTCGCCTCCGGCCTTCGCGTCCTTCAGCTCCTGTTCGAGGTCTTCGACGTCGCCCTGAAGCTCGTCGATCTCCTTTCGGTGCTCGTTCCCCGGAACGGAGTCGGCCAACCTCGCCGACGCGTCGAGCAGCGCCGAGTACGCGGCCTGCAGAAGGTCGACGACGTCGTCGTAGGCGTTGACCCGAAGCAGCTCTTCGCGCGCCAGGTTCGTGGCCTCGGTATGACAATGGGTCGTGTCGAAGTCGTCGGTCGGGTGATTCATGCCTGCCCCTTTCACATCGAAGACGAAAGAAAGCCCTTGCCTCGCCGCGCCATGCCTTGCCATGCCCAGCTGTGCCATGCCCGGCCGCGATTTAGTGGATTGGGTTTGAGGTCATCTCGCCCAATCCGTCCTTGCCTTGCCCTGCCTTGCCCTGCCTTGCCGAGACGCGCCCAGCCTCGCCACGCCATGCCTCGATTAGTGGATTGGGTTTGAAATCATCTCGCCCAATCCGTCCTTGCCTCGCCTTGCCCTGCCACGCCGCGCCGAGACGCGCCCAGCCCTGCCACGCCGCGCCAGGCCCAGCCCCGCCTGGCCTGGCCTGGCCTTGCCCCGCCGCGGTCAGTGGATTGGGTTTGAAGTCATCTCGCCCAATCCGTCCTTGCCTTGCCGTGCCTCGCCCTGCCATGCCAAGCCGAGCCACGCCTCGCTACGTTACACCTTCTTCGGCAGCATCGGCGCCGGCGGCTTCCCGGACGTCAGCGCCGCCTCACGCGTGACGTGATGTGCCGAGGCAGCGGCCTTCAACGCGCCGGCAAGCGACACATCCCGAAGCAGCACGTCGAGATTGTATTGACTCATTTCCGCGCCGTGCATCTCGA
>Ga0134126_10000593_pt1 | contig 46025 bp, 28 predicted proteins | sample KB31752_FD_96881 | JGI IMG/M metagenome (GOLD analysis project Ga0134126, IMG submission 96881) | Terrestrial soil microbial communities with excess Nitrogen fertilizer from Kellogg Biological Station, Michigan, USA - KB3-175-2 | ecosystem: Environmental > Terrestrial > Soil > Unclassified ...
GTACCACTACCTACTTCTATGGCAAACAAACCATATTGATCGGTGCTTACCGATTGAACTTCCTGATATTCAATGGCCCCGGTGGCTGAACCCGTACGGATCGATATCCTGATTTGCAATGGTTTATTAACCAGCAAAGCACCGTTAGACCCGCGGGCAACGGCCTGGTATTTAAAAGACTGCGTTTGCGCCATCAAGGTTCCACAGGTTATAAATGCCAGTAATAAAAAAAGTAGTAATGGTTTTTTCATAAAAAAAACTTAAATTTTAATTATCTTGACCTCTCCCTGGAAATTTTGATCGCCCTTAACCCTGATAAAATAGATACCTCCTTTTAACCTGGAAATATCCATATCTATATAATAAAAGTTGTGATCCTTATAGTCGACTTTTGTGGTTTGCATAACACGCCCCAGTACGTCAATCACATCAATGGTATAGGTGTCATTGGGCATATTATTAAAATTCAGTTTCATTTTCCCGGTAGTGTTCGGGTTTGGAAAAGCAATAAGATGTTTAGTTATATCGGTATTAGCCAGCGGTATCTCATCGGGCTGCGTGAAACCAACGGTCAGGATGGCCCCGTTTGACGCAGCAGGCAATACCAGGTCTCCTAAAAATTCGCCAACCGTATAGTTTATTGAAAGGCCGCCTTTGGTTACACTTTCGCCTGCGTTACCTATGAAACTACGGCCGATTGTTTGCGCAGAAACAGAACCGCCCAAAGCCACAGTAAAAAGCATTATCAATAAGCGTATTTGTATAGTCATTATATCCGGTTAAAATATGGAAGAATTCTTTCCCTTCAAAAAAGTGTTAAGAACAATTACACAAATGGAATATTTTTAAACCTATATTTATATATACATTTCACATATTTTTAACACGGCGCCTTTCACTAAAAGAAATCTCCGGCTTTCGCACTGCACGCCTTTTATTTTTATGCTTTTTGGCTTTATAATATCTAAATGTTCGTTTTCAATTTAAATAAATCATTAAAAAGCCTGTAAGGTGGAATCTAAAAGTATTAAATTTATTTTAAAAACAAGCATATTAGTAAAAAAATATACCAACAGGCATTAAATATATATTCGTTGCTTCTTAAGCATTTTATTAATTATGTTATATGCTATAGTTAATTTGAACGCCATTTAAATATGCATACACACACGTTTACTATACCTGTATATAAAGAATCTCCGTACCTGGAGCAGTGCATTCAAAGCCTGTTGCAGCAAACCGTAAAAAGCTACATCATCATCACCACATCAACGCCTACGGTGTTTACGCAAAACCTTGCACAAAAATATGGGATTGCCTATTTTGTAAATAACAGCGAAAAAAAAGACATAACCAGCAACTGGAATTTTGCCCTGTCGAAAGTAACAACCGCATACGCAACTATAGCCCACCAGGACGATATTTACATGGCTACCTATACCGAAACAACAATGGCGGCTATTAAGGGTAGCAAACATGTATTGATTGCCTTTACCAACTATACCGAGTTGGTTCATAATCAATTGCGCCGGTTTTCATTAAATGCGCTAATTAAAAATTGTCTGCTTTTCCCGTTCTATATTACAAGGAATGTAAAAAGCACTTTTCTTAAAAAACTGGTGCTGTTGTTTGGCGACCCGATCTGCTGTCCTTCGGTAACATTTAACCTGCAGGCGTTGCCTGGTTTTAACTTTTCGTCCAGGTATAGTTGTGTAATTGATTGGTACGCGTGGTACGGTTTGGCCAATAAACAAGGTTCCTTCGTATACATCAACAAAAAATTGATGAGCCACCGTATCCATACAGACTCAGAAACTACACAACACATCAATAACGGCAGAAGAAAGCAGGAAGAACTGGAGCTTTTTGAGATGATGTGGGGAAAGCGTGCAGCCAAATTTATATCACGGGTTTACGCCATAGGGCATAAAGATAATGTGATTTAAATCATCTATAATATCGCCCCATGCGTTCATGAGGCGTAAAAACCCGGGCCGGTTGACATTTTTCAGACAAGTAAACCACCTTTTTTTTCGGAGCCCGGCCTTAACAGCTTTTATGTAAACTTTACCTGATATGGAATGGCTGTCCGACTGTTGAACTTAGCCAGCTCACATAAGGCGTTCAGGGTTTTAAACGAATATACCTAAATCAAAATGTTTTTATTAATACATACATTTGCGATGCAGCTAACGCTGCTTACGGGCGCTTAACGTTTAATTTTTTCGGTTGGTGTATAGTACAAATTAATCATTATCGGGGGTTTAGGTATCGGTAAATTATGATCATCATTATTATCTTCTGGACAATTATCTTTTGTTTATGCAATACTTTCTCGATCGTTTTATTGGGCGACAGATCATTAATCTCGGGCGATCTGTTTCATGTGGAGAACATGATCCGTTTAGTTCTTAACTGGAAATTTATACTTGCCATGGCGCTTGCCGTTGTTACGCGCATAAGCTTTATTATGCTTAATAACTCACTGCTCAAAATACCCCGGTTGGCAAGTGTATCAACATCGATATGCACATTTATAACCTTATTGTCCTTAATTTTTATTTTATTGGCCAATTACTTCTTTTTAAACGAAAAATTAAATTTACAACAGGCCATTGGCGCAGTTATTGTATTAGCCGGTATAGCCATAATGGTTAAATAGCCCCTTCGGCGCGATAATTCACCCTATTTTTTCAGCTGGCTTTTGGCCCAGTTTAAATTACCCTTGGCCAATTTATGGGCAGGGTTAATTTTTAGTGCCCTGGTACACGCGTCAATAGCCTTATCCCACTGTTTTAGCTGGTTATAGGCAGCGCCCATGTTGCTGTATGCATCGGCATAGTCGGGTTTAATCCGCAATGCCTGTAAACAGGCATCAATGCATTTATCATAATTTTGCTGATTGTAATATACCAGGCTTAAATTAAGATAATCCTGGGCTGTGGTAGCCTGTTTTGGATTTGCCTGGTTTAATATTTCAATTGCCGGCGTATGGTTTTTGGCAGCCTGTAAATAGGTGTGCGCGGCAGCATCGCCGGGCAGTAAAGCAAGGGTTTTGCCGGCTGTTTGCGCCAGCTTGTCCCACAAGCCCAAATCATTATAAACGCTCATTAAAATATTTAAAGCCATTAATGATGACGGGTTAAGCTGTAAGGCTTTTTCGGCCATGATACGGGCCTGCGGCAGTTGGTTTTTTTGTTTTAAATAACGTGCGTAATAAACATACGAATCAAAGGTATTGGGACTTAACGATATGGCTTTTTTAAAATCATCTTCGGCTTCCTGGGGTTTACCTGTTGCGCCTTTTAGCACACCCAGGTTAATATACAAGGTATTATAATAGGGCAAAAGGGTTAAAGCCCTGTCAAAATAGGTTTCGGCAACAGCATAATTACCTTTTGCCATTTGCGTAAGGCCGTAGTTCATTAACCCCCGGCCGTTTTGCGGGCTTTTGACAGTTACATCCAGCCAAAGCGTTTCTTCATTTTTCCAAACCTTGTTGCGCTGGTATACGCCATAGGCATTTAATGTCAGTACCATAAAAATAACGATACCTATATATATACGATACTTTGAATGAGATCTGATTTGCTCTTCCCTCTTTATCAGCCACAACCCAATAAATGTTACTACGCTTAACGTTAGCCCAACAAATGCGAAAAACATACGGTGATCATTGGTCACTTCAGCAAAGGGTACCAGGGATGTAGGCAGCAATGAGGCGGCAAACCAAATTAGCCCAAATGTAATGGGCCGTGTTTCGGCCTTGGCCGATGTTTTGATTATCACGATCACCACCGCAGTTACAAATATCACCCCGGCGATGATACGCTCATCAAATACATTATGGATAACCGTCCAGTCGCTGTCGGCACTTAAATTCATAGGCAAAAAGAATGCGATAAAATAGTGCAGCCATACGTACGACTGTGTAAGGATATAATAGAATGGCGGGTTTGATATACCCGGAATCGCACTTACTTTTGATAAAGTATAAATTTGAGTTACTAAAACAACCAAAAACAAGGGCAGTACCTTAACTATGGCGTTCCAAACATGTTTTATATTGACCGATTTGAAAAGGTCGTGAATGGAAAGTTTTTTCTCAAACAACAGGATATAAAAGAACAGTATGATAACCAAAACCAAAACCGTTTCTTTTGCAAACACACCTATAAAGGCGGGTATAATATAATAATAACGTTTCCGCTGATTGGGCAGCCCGATATACATTAAAAACGATGCGGCGATACATAAGGTGGATAATACGTCAGACCGTGCTATAATGTAATTAATAGTTTCGGCATTGGCAGCATGCAGGGCAAACCACGCCGTGGCTCCTATAGCGATATAGGGCGCCCACGTATGTTTAACAGCGGTATTTAAAATATTGCGGTATATAAAAAAAAGCAATACGCATAAAACCACATACCATATAAAGGTAGACAGCTGGAAATAAAATGGATTAAGCCCTCCACCCAGCCAATAATCAATAGCCAGGGTTGTGGTTACCACTGAACGTATGCCCCAGTGCGATGGATCGGCACTGAACATTTTGGGGTCCGAAAAATACGATGGTACATTTTTAAGGCTCCGGATATAAACGTTGTCCTGAACCGCGTGCGAGTCATCAAAATGAAACCCGTTATGGAAATGATTTGAATAGGCTGTACACAGCGCAAAAAAAATTATCAATGCGAAAACGGCAATATTCCGGTTTTGCGGTGTCATATAAGTTAAGCTGAAGTATAGTTTAGTAAACGTTATTGGTTATGCAAGGATATACGGCTTACAATTTATCAAGTTTTTGTTTAAGCAACGCTATGTCCTGTGCCATTTGTTTGTTTTGCTTATGCAATTTTGAAGCAACTACGCTTAGGTGTAATAAGTAAACCAGGACAGCAAATATACAGGCGGTAAATATTAGGTTTGGTGGTTCATATACGCCAAACATTTTCGACATAACAGTCAGCCCATTGCGCCAAAAAGAAAAAACGATCAATATCATGGTGCATATACACCACACGATTGAGTATTCTTCCCGCAGCTTTCCCTTGATTATTAAGCGCGAAATATAAAACAAAAACGAAAGACAAACAATAATAGTGATAATTTGAATACGTGCCATGATTATGATGTTTTGCGTATGAATGAAAAAAACATAGCGATACTTACTTTAATGCAATAATATAATGAAGCAAAGTTGCGAATGGAAGATTGCCCCCCGTAACGATGGTGCATAATTACCGGCACTTCTTTAATGGTTAACCCGGCTTTTGAGAATAATACCAACGATTCGGGTTCCGGGTAATCGTCAGGATAGCATTTAGCACCTATATTAATAGCAGTCCTGTCAAACAGTCTGTATCCTGATGTGCTATCGTAAATGCGTTTGCCGGTAAACAGGTAATTAAGGCAGTAAAAATAACCGATGCCTAACCTGCGCGAAAAGGATGACTGAAAGCCCTCATTCTCAATAAACCGGGAGCCGATAACCACGTTGGAATGCGTACTTTCATGATAATTAATAAGTTTTATAAATTGATCCGGGGGATGCTGGCCGTCGCCATCCATTTGAACGGCTATATCATAATTATTTTCTAAGGCATACGCCATTCCTGATTGTACCGCCCCGCCAATTCCCAGGTTAATTGGCAAATCAAGCAAGAGTACCCCGGCGGCTTCTGCAACAGTCTTTGTACCATCAACTGAACAGTCGTTAACTACCAAAATATTTAAGTTATAGTTATCGGGGAGCTCAATTTTATTAATTTCTTGTAATACAAAAGGCAACGACGCTTCTTCATTAAAACAGGGAACTATAATTAAAACCTTCTTAGTCATCGCATAACCCTAAGTACATTGATAAAAAATAAACCATATCCCAATTTTGATAATCGAAAAATAACAGTTTTATGTGATACCATAAATAAATACCGGTAATTATTTATCAGGCGTGCTATCCGTTCGGATATATGCGGAATCCTTAGCGAATGCTCCTGCAAATAAACTGTAATTTAATAAGCAATATTATTTAATGATTAAAATGCTGAATTAAAAAACATTAGAATATGAAAAATATAGTTATTTTTATATGCTGATCTTTCTGAAAGAACCATAATATAATAGTCTGATTTTACACCTGAAGATTGTATATTAAACGATAAAATTTAGCTAATGAAACACCTATCCTTATCGCTGCTTCTGCTAATCTTTTCGGCTGTTGCTTTTGCACAAACCAATAATGGCACCACAAACATTATTACAACCGCCGTCCCGTTTTTAAATATTTCTCCTGATGCGCGCTCGGGCGGTATGGGCGAAGCCGGGGTTGCCTTATCGCCCGATGTGAATGCCCAATATTGGAATGCGTCTAAGCTGGTTTTTTTAGAACAGCCTACCAGCTTTTCACTGTCGTACAGCCCCTGGCTGCGCAATTTAGTCCCCGGTATTAACCTTGCTAATTTTACGTTTGCACACAAGCTGGACGACCGAAGTGCCATAGGTGCTTCTTTAAGGTACTTTAACCTTGGCGCCGTTGACTGGTACGATGAAAATCAAACGTTTTTGGGTACGCTAAATCCCAATGAATATTCGTTAGACGCCTCTTATTCGCGCAAGTTCGGGCCAAACCTTTCAATGGGCTTAGCCTTACGTTATATCCACTCCAATCTTACACCCGGGGTTACGCTAAACAGCCAACAAACGGTTCCGGGCAATGCAGTGGCGGCCGATGTATCTTTATTCTCAACAACACCAACTCAACAGTTTGGCCGCGATGCGATTTTTGCATTCGGCGTAAATATTTCAAACATCGGTTCAAAAATCAGTTATGTTGACGGCGGTGCCAAATACTTTTTGCCAACTAATTTAAAAATTGGTGCGGCTAATACATGGTTGCTTGACGAAGGCAGCAAGATAACGCTTGCACTCGATTTGAATAAACTATTGGTGCCAACTCCTCCCATCCGTAATGCAAACGGTGATATTATTAGTGGACGCGATGATAACCGTTCAGTTGTATCGGGCATATTTAGTTCGTTTAGCGATGCACCGGGAGGCTTTAGTGAAGAAATGAAAGAGATAAGCTACTCCACAGGTATCGAAGTATGGTTCAATAACCAGTTTGCGTTCCGCGGCGGCTATTACTATGAAAACCCGTATAAAGGCAACAGGCAGTACGCCACCTTCGGCGCAGGGTTACGATCGGGCGATATTGAAATTGATTTTTCATACATTGTCGCAAAGCAGGAAAACAGTCCCCTGGCTAATATGCTGCATCTTAGTTTGGGCTATGCTATTGATGGCAGCAAAAAGCCAGAACACCAATAAGGCGATTTTTATAAACCGACCATTCGGCCTGCAATCAGCATATCTTAAATCTTTCTGTACCCCTTCAAAAAACAATTGAACAGCAAATACACCACCTGGGTATATGCAGGTGACAAGGCAAAGGCACCGCATCTTTAAACGTCAAGGTTGCACCCCTGCGAGATGAATTTGCAGGTGGTATGACGGCGGGTGTGAATGTTTTCCAGGCGCGTATGCAAACTACGGAGCTTTAATATCATCAACAATCATCAGGGGTTTGCCGATATACCGCAAGGTTCAGTAAAAGAACAGATCGATGGGGATGCTATTCTACTAATTCAATTCGGCGAAATGGATGATATATCTGTCAAATCCAGCGCTTGCCATTCGGTCAAAAAGCGATTAACGTTAAATTATTATGCATTGGGTTTAATGTTAAAATGTCCGGTTCGTCACGAGTATGATACCTTTCGTATCAAAAAAATGCCGTTATATATAAATATTATTAAATAAGTGGTTATTAATATTATTTTTAACCAGTTAATCATCAATTAACTATTCTTATGGTTTACTTTTTGAATAGTTTAACACGACTGGTTACTATTTCTTAATACTAAATTAATTTAAAACCTAAAAATTATGCCAAACCCACAAAATCCAGTTATTAACGGCGCAGGTTCTACCACGCTTTCACCCACCAATTTTTGTACCTGGCAAACTGCTGCCGGTGCCGGGGTTAATTCAACAATTAACATTACCAATCAAAGCCTTGCAAACAATTGCGTAGTAGCCATTACCGGCGCGCCGACTGCAGGCGTAGTCGCCATCTTAAACGGCGTATCGCAAGCATCGCTTGACAGCATTTTTACAATACCGCCAAATCAGCCTAATTTTCAGCTTACCGGTTTTGGCACGTTTGGCGGTTCACAGGTAACCATTACAAATATTACTAATCCAACCGCTCCGGCTACTGCTTTTATTGTAACGCAAACTACCCCATCATCCTAAACAAGGGTTTGTTTGATACGATCTTCAAAAGGAGGATGAAAATTCTCCTTTTTTTGTTGTTTTTACTTGTTTCGGAGTTTGTTTGCGCCCAAAACCCGATCAACGCTAAGTTAGATACTGTTTCATTATCTCGTTTTTCATATTTCCAGCACACAACAAATAATGGATCAGCTTGTATTTGCTACCTGTTAAACCCAAGTAACGTCAATAACGCAACAGCAGTTAATGTTGGAGCGCCCGATTCACTTAGGTTCGACAATAATTCTTTGTTTAACGGTATACACTTATTAGCACCGGGACAGCAAATAATAGTGTTTGGCAATTTTGCCGGAAGGCAAATTACAATTACGAACCTGTCGTCAAAAAATACAAATATTACCGTGATGCTTTATTGTCCCGGTAATTAATTATTTACACCTAAACCTTTATATTTTGAGCCAAACAAGCAACAGTATTACTTTTAGTAATTCAAATTCGGGCAGTACACAATTATATACTTGTGATACACCCGGTTCTGAATGGGCAGCCATACTGTTGCCTGATGGCTCGGCTTATACCGAAAGCTCAATTGATTTGCCCACCGCAGCCAATCAGCAGGTTTACTTTTTGTTTGCATCATCCGCTATTTCACCTTCCCAGGTAAACAACTTCATCAAAATTTACAGGCCCTATTTATCAAATGCTTACAGGCAGCAATTTCCAGTAAATTTAACCATGGCCTGGTTATTTAACCCATTGGCAGCCCCTAACACGGGTAACACCATTGCGATAAATTTTAACCAGGTCTCGGGCAATAATTTTATAGTTAGCCAAACATTTCAAACTACAACCATTGGCGGGCCAGCCGGCGCTAACTTTGCATTTTTAACCATTGTTAATAATACCGCGCTTACGTTTGTCCCTTCTAACGCACCTGATAGCATGCAGCTGGTGCAAATAACACGCCCGCCAAACTTTACATTTGGAAACCAGGTAATTGGCACTAAATCGCTTATTAACAGTAACATAACCATTCCCTTTACCGGGAGCGGAACAGGCAGCTTCAGGTTCTCGCTTGGATTTAATTATAGCAACGATTTCCAGGCCTACGGCCTCGAAAACAAATATTATAGCGGCAGCGCCGCCAACCTCACCGTTTTTTCGTATCCCACATTGCTGCCTGGTACAAACGCCAACGACTATGTGATTACCCAGGCACAGATCGATTTACTTGACATAGGCAATGCCAGGGGCCTCAATACTTATTTTGCCCTTACCGGCCAGATCGTTAACCAGCAAACCGGTGCACAGCGGGCTGCCAGTTTCCCAAGTAATTATACAACCAACTTTGGCTGCCCTTTAACTTTGTGGCCGTTAATTAACTTTATTGATAATAAAGCACCGGTAAATAACCTTTTTGCCACCCAGTTTAGTGCAAGGTTCATCATCTCGCCTCAAGACGCTGCCGGTACACAAACGTTTTACCTCACGCCCGAAGGCGACTTTTACCTGGATCCGGGATCAACCGCCGGTACTCCTGATAACAATGGACAATTCAAATTAATGGCCGGTCTGTCGGGTACCGAGTCAATTACGTTCACCCCCTGTTCTAACGTAACCGGGCCAACGGGCGATACCATTCGGTTTTTAGGCCGGCAAGCTGCATACATTCCCAATTTCCCGGTACTGGCATCCGGAAATGTGGTGGGTAGCAATACGACACAAAATTGGCTCAGTGCCGATTATTTTACATCGTGGGCCGCGATTGTGAAGGCAACCACATCAAAAGCTGCCGTTACCTATTATGCACAGCCTAATGGAGGAGAGCTATACAGCCAGTCAACCGATCCAACTTCCGCGTTGTTTACGCATTTTGATACGGGGGCCGGGGTATTGTCGATGGCTGCAAACCCTGTTTTTGTTCCATTGGTGCCTTACGGCGATGCATCGGCCAGCAGCGCTGCCGCTACCGCCCAGATTGGGCTTTTTGAAAAACAGGTGCTTAACCCCAACAGAAAAAAAATTATATCAAATCTCAAATTACAAGCTTCGGCCGGCGCAGCCGGTAATAACATACCATCAACTAACCCACAGGGCTTTTATATTAATATAAATCCTCAAAACGGCGTGTGGGAACAGCTATTGCTGGCCAGCAATACCGCAAATAATTCAGCGGGTTTTATGTCGCTGCAATTTCAGCCGGCATCGGCCACATTGCAGAGCGCTTTGCAATCCAACCAATTGTTCCTGGTTATCTCTTACGATAATGGCACTGCATTAACAAATTTCAGTAATGAAATTGAAATTGAAGGGTGGCCATTTAAACTTGATGTGCCCACATCTTCCGTCAACGGCAAATACAGTAATGTCATCATTTTTAAATATTGCCAGGGTGCACTTATCGATAAAGTACAAAATATACAGGGCTGGAATATGCCCGACGTTTTTAACGATACCTCAAGCAATGGCCTGCCTAACCTTAGCATGTGGCTGCAGGGGTACATACAGGCAGGCATGGATAAGTTTACGGTTCAGCACGATAATGACTACGCAAAGTTTTACAACATTGCCACCCAGCCGGGCTGGCAGGGCGTTATTGCGCTCGGGGTTGATATCAGCGTACAGGATTTTCCGAAAGAGTTACAGGGATTGCTGGCAGGCATTGACGAAAGTCGTTTTTACGCGCACCACTTTGGCATCGATATAAGTATCGTGACCAACGACCAGGGTACCGTGGGCATGCAGTCGACAAGTTCTTTATTCGGGCTTATCGATTATGAAGATCAGTTGTTTCAGTCGCTTGGCGGTTTACCTGCGGTTTATCAGCAGCAAGCACCCATTAATGGTTCGGTCGATTATGATTTCAAAGTTTTAAAACTAAAGGTTGTATTTATAAACAGTAAAATATATAACTATAACAGTTACCTGGCCTTTACCATCAACAAACTATTTGGCGAACAGGTAGACCCAGCCAACCGCAACAACCTGCTCATTTTTACCGGCACATACGAGAACCACAACGGCGTACCATCCTATACCTTTCTCAATACCGGCGATAATTTGCTCAATTTAGTTGAAGATAACATTATAACCGATGTTGAAATTATAAAGGCCTCGTTTGTTACCATCGTGCCGCAAGATGGTACTGGTGGAAATACCGTCAATGCCCGGTTCGGCTTTTGGGGCTTTATCAATTATACTGAATTGCCGGGTTTCGACCTCTTTTCTTTCGGTGCCGAAACAAGCAGCGGGGCGCCAAACTACCAGGGACTGTCATACGCCAGCCTTTACATCAATCTAAACTTTAACCTTAATACACCGACGACTAAAACGTTTGCCTTCGATATCACACACACCACGTTTGATATCGGCCAAAGCACGCCCCGCGAGGATAGTCTGTATTCGCACTTTCCACTCCAGCTTTCGGGTATCACCACGGGCGATGCCGGTAATACGCCGGCGTCGCAGGGCTATTTAAATGTATCGGTACAATCCATGCAGCAGCAGGCTGTTAGCGGTACATGGTATGGCCTGGTTTTTAACCTCAACATGGGCACGCTGGGGTCTTTATCGACCGCGGCCGGGTTTAACTCCACATTTATGATGGCCTGGAACGTTGGAGCAAAAGGTGCGTGGGCCGGCGTAAAATTACCGGGAGTTAACCCGCAGGCGCCATCTTTTAGTTTACAAGGTATATTAAAGCTCGATATCGGTTCCATCGTATTGCAAAGAGCCACAGGCACTACCGGTGTAGCTTACATAATGAAAATCAACAATATCGCATTAAAATTATTTAGCCTTTCGTTTCCGCCGGGCGGCAATATCAGCATGATGCTGTTTGGCAACCCCGCCGTAGATGCAAGGCCCGAAAGCCTGGGCTGGTACGGAGCATATATTAAAAGTTAACAGTTTTTAAATAAGATATTATGTCTTTTCCGTCAATTGTAAAAAGTTTGCTCGGTGCCGCCGCTACTGCAAATGCAGGAACATTTGCAACTTGTAAAGCCCGTTTATTGACATCGCTGCAAAGTGCGAGCTTTACTACAATCAGATTATTTGTAGCCAAAGCTAACGGCCTCGGACACCAGGCAACTACTGTTAATATGATTTGGCGCCTAACGGCATTGGGATTTAATCAAAATATACAGATTATTTTTGAGGGAGCGAATGTTGTAACCGACGAAACTTATAAAAAACTGGTGATATTGATACCGGGGCTGGCTGCCTGTGCCGGGCCTCTGCCATCAAATAATACACTCACCATTAATGGCGTAACCCTTACATTTATTTGCCTTGCCAACTTTACCGCGCACTACTCGGCCCCCGGTCAAAAAATCGCCTTTGGAATAACCGGCGGGTATGACACCCAGGCTACAGACATGGCTCTGCTCACCAATACCACATATTTTTTAAAATTACAGCCTTATTGCTGGCTTCAGCCTAATATTTTGTATTCCCGGGTAGGGGCGGCAGCGGCATCGACAACAGTTAACTTAGGCACCTTAGCTGTTTTGGGGAAACTCGCATTCACCCGGCAAAACTACATCCAGGCTATACAGGCTTTGGATGCTAACGGGTTAAATCTGGTAACGCCTGTCGAAAAAAGAACCGCTTATTCAGGCATACTCGCAGCTTGCAACCCATTATCTCCGCAGTGGGCCAATATGTTGCCTGTGTATGGTATAGAGCCCGACGCCGTGAGCGGCGAGGTTAAAACACTTCCCGGCGTTAAACCGGAAGACATTTTGTTCAATCTGATTGCAGCAATTGCTTATGCTCAAGACAATAGTGTGGTTGCAAATCTAAAAAAAGGTGTAATTGTTCCCGTTATTGCAACAATACCCGATGCAAACTACGCGGCGCTGAAAGATGCAGTTTGGTCGACTTCAGATTACACAAACATTAATACATACGCCCGGGCCAATAGCTTCGTAACGAGGGTAACCATTATATCTTACGACCATATAAACCTGCAAACCTATCTTACACAGGTACAGACGGATCCCACCATGATCCTGTTGATCAAGATGAACGGGCTGCCTGTTCAGGCTTTTAATAACATGTATATAAAGAGTACGCTGCCGGGCATGTTTGAAGGAAAAGGGACTGCCTCTTATATGCTAAACTCAAACCTGCCGTTTTTCAACTTGACGCCGCTTGCCACGCAACGATATATATATCCGTCATTGCCGCTTGCCGGGCCGGCGAGCCTCATGTCTGGTACCTGCACAAAAGCGTCATTTAATTTTAATACCAACCTTGCAACTACAAACAACGCAATTGGCACCGTCGCAAACACGTCCTTTTATGCCTTATTTAGTTTTCTGCAAAATATTTACAACACGCCCGCATACACGGCCTATTTTACAGAAATACAAACCTATTTTCATGACGAACAAAACGACAAGCTATTAGGTGCTTTATTTTACCTGCTTTCAGCCAGCCCACTTTAAAAAATCATTATGCCACAAAGCGATACCATAACGTTAAAAAGTTTGTACACCGCGATAGCGGCCCAAATTGCGAAGGGAGCCGGTACATTTAACCTCGTACCCGATGTTTGCAGCAGCGATGCAATTGGTAAATTTTATTCGGGTGTAGTACCGGGGGGCGTTTTTACAATTGCAAATGGCACACTTACACCGGCTGCCTGGGACGACGCGCTTACCGAATTTACACTAACCGGAACCAGCGATTCCTTCCAGATAGGCAATACAGGCATTTCTATGGTGTTTTCCGATACGCCGGCAGGCGTACTATCGGATATGACCTCGACCCTTACCGGAGGCGCATGGAACATTGATGGTATAGACTGGTTTGGCTTGTCCGATCCTTTCATCGGCATACAAGTATATGAAGGAAATTTACCGGTGGTGGGCGCTATTGGCGGCACTATAAAAACCGGTATTCCTATTACTGTGAGCATGTCTTATCCTATTGTTAACAACACCTGGCTCTTTAAGGCAACTCCTGATTCACCCTACCCCAGCATATCCAATTTTTACCAGTTGGTGGGCGGGGTAAACCTTACAACAGCTTTACCGCAGCCTTTCAGTACATTAACCGATCTTGGCTTACGCGAAATTGATATACAGTATGATTCTGCAGCCAAAAATGTTGGTTATATTTCCGTAAATATTGCAACCGATCCGGCTTATCAATGGCAAATATTGCCCAAACTCACAGTAAGTAATATTGATATCAACTGCATCGTATCAAACCCGGGCAATTCGCAGAGCCGCAGCACATCTTTTACAATTACCGGCAATTTTACAATTGGGGCCGCCGGTGCAAACACCCTGGTTGTTACGGCTACCGTGCCCAATTTTAGCGCAGGTGTGGTTTTAACTGATGGCACTATACAATTGGGCGACCTGCTGACTATGTTTTGGAGCGATGCTACGCTCAATCTCCAGTCCCGGATCACCGTATTTAACCTCCAGATTGCGCCCACACAAAAAAATTATACGCTCAGCTGTGATATAACCACCGACTGGACGTTTTTTAGTATACAAAGCCCTCCCTTTAGCTTAACCATGACGGGCATGAGCCTGAACATCAGCAGCCAGCAAGGGGCAATAACAGGTAAAATAACGGGTTTGTTCCATATTGGCGCGGCGTCACCTTCCGGGGTCGACCTTACCATGTTTGCGGGAAACAATGGAAAGGCGTGGACTTTTGGAGCAAGTACCGGTACAAATCAAACGATTTCGCTTGGCGATATTGCCACCTCGTTTCTCAATGCTTTCGGGCTTGGCAATATCCCTTCATGGGTAAGCAATAACCTGCCTGATATCAGCAACGTAGTTTTTGTAGCTACTGTACCCACTGATAAAACACAACCGGCAAGCTATCAGATACAGGGCGATGTAGAGTGGCAACTGCAGTTTGGCAGCTTTAATCTTTCGCTGGATGCCAGCGTGGATGTTGCTTATCAAAATGGCGCCGCGTCGGGCACAATTACCGGTACCGCCGACGCATCGAAAATGCTGGGCCTAACTTTTATAGTGGGTTACAAATTTGGCGAAGCCGATACCGAAGTTTATTTGCAGATACCCCAGTTTTCGAGCACAATTACCTATACCAAAAATGCTCAGTTCGACCAAATTGATATCAAATTCGATAAAATATCACTTGGCCAGATAATTACCGTATTGGTAGGCACTTTTGACCCCGGCTTTAGCCTTTCGTCGCCGTGGGATGTGCTAAACGACATTGATCTGTCGGGATTAGAATTTACCTATACCCGTTATCCCGATGCTTCAAAAAGTACGATCGAGGCAACTATACCCATAAAGGTCGACCTGGTATTTATTAATATTACAAACCTCGTAATTACGAAAGAAGGAGCCTCATCAGGGGGCAGCGGGGTTTATATGTATATAGAGGGTACTTTTTTAGGCCTGACGATAGACTCAAGCTCGCCCTTACAAAAAGACGGCAAGGGCGCCGACGCCACTAAAATGCCTGCTGTACCGGGCATGGGCAGCTCGCTTTTCGACCTCAAATTATTGGCGCTTGGCCAGCACGTATCCATGTACGACCCGGGCGCTATAAATACCGTTGACCAGGCAATTACTGCGCTGGGTAACGCTTTTACCACCACTTCCGACCCAAATTCGACCACCATTCCGGTACCGGCAAGCTCAACAACACCCGGCACACTTGTTTTCGATCAAAACAGTAACTGGTTAATTGGCGCCGATTTTACCGTGGCTAAATTTTACCGCATAGCAGTCGTATTTAACGACCCCAACATGTATGGCTTGTTGGTAGGCATTGACCCTGCTGCCGATTATTTTAAAAATCTGCAGTTCGAAATATTATACAAAAAAATAAACGACTCGATAGGTGTTTACCAGCTTGACCTGCAATTGCCCGATCAATGGCGCCACCTGGAGTTTGGCGAGGTATCAATCACATTACCGCTTATAGGTGTAAAAATATATACCAACGGTAATTTTTATTTTGATTTTGGCTTTCCGGCCAGTATCACCGATTTTTCGCGTTCCTTTTCAATACAGGTATTTCCGTTTGTAGGTTACGGGGGATTTTATTTCGGCTATCTAAGCGGGGCCACTTCAACTGCCGTGCCCGCAACAAGCTGCGGTGTTTTCAGCCCGGTTATCGTATTCGGCCTGGGGCTTTCGCTCGGTGTCGGCAAAACGTTTGAACAGGGTATCCTCAAAGCAGGGCTTTCGCTTACAGCTGTAGGTATATTCCAGGGAGTGGTTGGATTTTTCCGGGCTAATACCGCTTTGCAAACCAACGATGCTACATATTACAAGTTACAAGGCACATTTGGCTTAACCGGCCATATCTATGGCGAAATCAATTTCGCTATTATTTCGGCGCGGTTAGATATAATGGCTTATGCATACGCCACAATAACCATCGAAAGTTACATGCCGATACCTATCAGCTTTGAAGCCGGTGTATCGGTATCACTGTCGGTAAGTATAAACCTGGGCTTATTCTCCATTAGCGTATCGTTACACTTCAGTGCTACGGTGAGCGCATCCTTCGTTATCGGGTCAGACACCACCGCAAATGCGCCGTGGAACCTGTGCCCTGTTAAACAGCATGCCGGCGAACTTATGGCGGCTACGCCTGCTAAGTTTTTGTCGGTTCCGCCTGCCAATCAGAACATTAAATGGCAGCCTATTGTACCGGCAGCAGCGGTTCCGCTTAAGATTGTATTTATGCCACACCTCACCGTTTCGGGCGATGGGCCATTACCCGGGCCGCAATACGTGGGGATGTTATATATTGACACAGCCGATGCCAGTGTGCCCGGCCTTGCAACCGGCATATTGTATTGGACGCTGAATGCGCTGATCGGTAATACCGCAGCCAACACCGGCCTGGCATGGTTAGAGGGCCAGACAATTACACTTAATGAAGTAGAGCAATTGCTGTGCTATTTTAATACACGGCCGGATAATGTTGCACCATTTAATTATCAAAATACCGCCAAATGCGATATTGAGACTTTTTTAAGCACGTATTTTGTTTTAAATATCAGTGCTGCCAATCCTAAAGAAACAACCCCAATGCAGGGATCGGTATTCCCGATCTTGCCCGAAATGCAATTGAGCAGCACCTATAACACGGCCGGCCCTGTAGTGACTCAACCTGCCCAAACCGGCACACAAAATTATATCAGCGATATTTCGGCTTTATTGGCCTCGATGGGTGTAGCCTATGAGTCGGCCATGACCAAGGAGGTTTATAAGCCGTCAATTTGCGATAACCTGGTTGACCCCGATTATGAAAATCAGCCAGACCTGCCGTTCCCGACATTTATATTTACCGATTTTATAGCCCTTATTGCCAAACAATTGCTTCAGGCTACAGCCGATTACCTGAAACAACAAAACGGGCAAAGCGCTACCGTCTTATCGGCGGTTACCAACGCTGTGCAAAACAGCATACAGGGGATCGGCGGCATGGCTTCAAGATTTATGTTATACGGCATGCGCCTGCCCGTACCGCCCGATGCCAGTACAGGAGCAGTACAGCCGCTGTATGCACTAACCGGCCAGCAGATGGCATTTCCGGCCACGTTAAAAAAGGGAGATAAGTACGCTGTTTCGTTGCAGGGGCCTGCCGGCACGTGGATCAATATGGTTAAAGGCACCAACCAAACCATCAGCATCAGCATTGATGACAACGAAATACAGCATATCCTTGATATAAAGGCAACTACGCTGGCGCCAACACTATTATCCGGACCATCGCCAATCCTTAATTTTAATGATACCCCGCAATCGTTTACCCTGGGCAACCCGGCACTGTGGCAGTACCCCGGCAACCTGTTCAGCGGCGTTAAAGGCGACCCCCATTTATGGCGCCTTCCATCAAACCTGAGCGCGGTGTTCAACGCAGGCGGTAACCCGCAGTTTAGTCTTAATACGATAACTAAAACCAGTTCGGGCATACAAAAAGGCGTAGTTGCAAATGCTTTGTGGTCCACCTCGGTCAGTATCACACTGCAGCGCATAAATGCTCCCGGCGGCTTTAACACGCCTTTGAGCGCCAATATGTACAACCTTGCAGGCGCCGATGACGCCGGCATTGTTTTCCTTGAAGACCTTATCAGCTATCTTAACACCCATTCGGATAGCGACGGCACTAAAACCATACAGCAAATACAAGTGCTTTACCAGCCCGACCCGGTTACTAATTCAAAAGGAGGTTTCGTGTCGGCAGCCAATAATGGCTTTAGCGCTGCAATAGTGCAGGCCAATCTATCAACCGAAACGAACCCCATTACCATGCTATCTGCGCGGGCAGCCGCGCCGCCGCCGGTACGCAGCTACAACACATTGAACGAGGCAGGCGACTTTATAAAACTGTTGTGGGAATGCAGCATTGTACGCAGCGGCGGTTTTTATTTTTATTATAATACCAGCGCTAATGCGGGGCTTCCCGACAGCCTTTTTAACAGCAACGGCCTTGCCGAGCTTACACTGGTTATTACCTATGACAACCTGATTATAGCACCATTTGTAAACAGCGTAGTTATAGGAGACCAGCTTGATCTCTCAATCACATCTGTATACGCACAATCGCCTGATATTACCACCAGGGTGGCAACTATTTTACCAGGTAATATTGGCTACCAGGTATCGCGCCCATGCCCCGATCCTTATGCGCCTTCGCAGCCATACCCTACGTTGCCGCAAGATCAAATATATCTGCAATACCAGTTTAACCTTATCGGGGCGCTTTTACCTGCCATCCCGGCTTATCAAAACCTGTTACCGTCCGGCCCGGCCGACCCCATGAGCGAAGGCGATATAGCAGCCGCAAAATCTGCCAGCAACGCTCCTGCCGGCGACGCAACCGACTGGAATTATCGTGCGGTTATTCCTTACTATCAATACGTACAGCCAGCCGGTACCAGCAAAGCGTATCCGAACCCGTACGCGGGCATTGGCAATACTGTAACAATAGCGCTTAACTGGCAGGATATGTTTGGCAATGAGCCACCGGCCGGTGCTCAGGGGCTTAGCGTTAATACAAAGGTATTATATTCTGATATGATCGTTGCGCTCAACCAATGGCCATCAGTTTCAATCAACTACCTGTTTAATTCGCTAAGTAATGCGCCTAACCTTGCGTTAACTTTTACCTTTAATACTTCGCGCTACGCCGGTAAGAGCGCGGTAAACAACGCCCAGATAGATCTTGCTGTTTACATGAAGCTATTCTATCAGCTCAGCAACGCCGACATGGTTATCAGTTTTACCACTTCGATAGAAAATTCGGCAACAACGCCCGTTAACCATACGCTCGATATCCCGCTGTTGCTAAACACATTTATCAACCCGGTAATAGCTATGCTAAACACTGTAGCCGGAGGCGGAGCTTCAACAACTATACCCGACTATGTGGTAAACACGCCGGTTACTACAACGACCATTACTACGTTGCCCGAGATATTGCTGCTTACAGTAGAAATGACCATGCAGCGCATAGCTAACCTCGATCCTAATTTTACAAATGTGGCGGGTGTTGCCTCGGCGTCAATAGCTATACTGCCGCTGTCGCAGGATACAGCCGGAACAGCAAGCAAACTATCGCTTTCCTATTTTGCCGGCCAGTTTGAGGGCGCCTTCGTTAACCTGCCTGCCAACGGCGTAGTATTAAAAGTTGCCACAGGCACTAACATGACGAAGGCTAACACAGATAGTTCCGGCGCGCCATTATGGATTGTACGTTTTGATACCACCGGCGTAAATGGCATTAAGTTTAGTTTCGATAGCTCGCAGCTTTACTATTATGCACCGGCGCCTTTAGCCACCAGCCTGCAAGCGTTCACCGCTGATATATCTCCATATTTACAAAGCAAGCCGTATCCGGCCGGACAGGCAGTTACTAAGAATTACTCGGCCATTGATGTAGATAACTGGGCCCTGCAATTTTTACAGGCAATAGATAAACTGCTTGGGCCTGACTATGCAGTTCCGGCATTCCTTTTACATGCACTTAAAGTATTTAAAGGCGACGACGATTATCTGCAAAATGTACTCGATTCAAAACAAGCTATAGCGGATGCAATTAAAACCGGCGTTGACTTTATCATAGAGTCGTCGACAGCCGGTGCTTTAAATAAAAGCAATGCGCAGGAAAAATGGAGACAGCAATTGCTGATACAACTTTCCAATGCTTACAGGTATGTGGCATCGGTACAAACGAATGCGACGATCAGTTCGGGCTATACCGGCGTCAACAGCGATCCGCAGAAAGCGCCTTACGTACCTGCATTGTACGGCAATATGGCCGGTCAGGACCCATCCGTTCCAGGCTCGGCTACGGCGCCAAAATCAACAGAATATTCGTTGTCCACCGCAAAGGTTCCGATTGCGAAGGGCACTTCGTATCTCACTTTCTTATTTGAGGCAAAAGATGCTGCCAATAGCCGGAGCTTTGCCTTCGGCGATATGCAGTACCAGGTTAGCCACATTGAGTTTGATATACAAGCGGTACCCGACATGAACGACTACCTGGCATCTTCGTGGCTGGCCTTTATCATCCCGATAAACAGTGCAGACAGTCCGCTGCTAAGTATGGGCGATATAGGCAGTACACAAATACCGGTACCGTTACGCGCTTATCCAACGCCGCCGTCGATATCGGCCCAAAACTTTGACTATCAACCTGCACAGGGTGGCCAGGCAACTGTTACCAGTATGCGCGACTGGACTTATTGTTACACATACCAAAACCCATCGGCAGCACAGGATACTGTACTTACGAAAATACAATTTAACGTAACGCAGGCGCAGCAGGATTCGAATGCAAAAAATAATGCTAAAAAATTACCGGTGTACCAAGCGCTCGCACAGTTTATCAGCGCCTATCCGGCTATAAGCACCGACCTAGACAGCGCTCTTGCCCAGCTTACACCCGCCACAATGGTGTCAACATCGCCGGCCGCTATTAATGCCCGTTATGCGCTGCTGGCCTTTATATCAATAGTAAATAATGTAGCGGCAGCGTGGACTGCCGTTCAATCAACCGCCCTTGCTACGCCTGCCATTCCATATACGTTATCTTATAAAATCACCGAAAGCGCCCAAAGCATCACGAATTACCTTGTCGTTACCGTTAACGCCCAGGATTCCCGTTCAATGGTGCAGGCTATTTCGGTTGATATCGACGGATACACCGCCCAACCGGTAACCGGGCAACAAGGTGCGTTTCTTTACTACAAAACCAATCCGGACCACACTAAAACTTACCTGGATTATAGTAAACGCAACGATCAGCCATCGCGTACGATATCTGTTGCCGGGCTCGATATACTCAATACCCAAAATGCGTGGAGCAGCATAGCCGTGCTGCGAAATGAAGAACTGTTGCAGAATAAAGATGGCAGCTGGCAAAAAACCAACCCCGACTTTATATATCAAACGCCGCAGGTAATGTTTTATGATAAGCTTATACCGCTGCTAAATAACCCCGATGCCATCGATATTGCTACAATTGGCACTAAGTCATATCCCGTACAACCAACACGTACACTTCAAAATCATTTGCTGGCCTTGTTTGACGCCCTCACGCAGCAAACTACCAATCAATATACCATAAAGATGCAATGCGACTACACCTACATTATACCAGGTACCAACCTTCCTGTTGACGTGCCCGCATTGCTTCTGACCCCAACGGGCATCGATCCTGCCGATCAAGGCAGCGCGGTTGCTAACATAATATACCAGGGATTAAGTGCATGGATGGCAAACAACCCGCAAAGCAATGGAGGCAGTTATCTGTTTAACATGGTCGCTTATTCGGGTACAGATAATTTTGTTCCGGTGCTGCAGTCGTCATTTACCCTTTCGTTAACTGATATCACTTAACAGTACGCACTGAAGAAAGATCAAAATAAAGGGTTATAGGAAGTACTTACTTCTGCTAATTAGCGGTATTACGATGGATAAAATGCCGCTGCAGGCCATAATAATTCACCTTTTATTGGCCACATTAAATCCTTTAGGCAAGTAGCGCAATTAAATTCTGATATTGTCCTTTATTCTTATTCCCCTTATAGCATTTCAGGTTATAAAACGACTTTAATCGTTTGTGATCTTTTGATGATTACGCTCCAAACTCAAAATTGAACGATTATGGCTTTAAGATTAATGGACCATATCCTTTGCCGGACGCCGGTGTTTAGCCGCCACGCTGCTTTAAACGAAAACTGGGTCGGGTTAAAGCAACTGATCCGTGAGGCATCGCCTTCATTATATGAAATCGTCGCCGACAGCGATTATGATGACGCCGTTTGTACGACAGGCAAAGTATGGTTTTCGCTTTGGAAATACTTTAACCGTGCTAAATTCAGGCCGGCTCCGTTTGGCGGATTTGCAGCAATTACACTGCTTGATCAATTTGCCGGCGACCTTCCGTTAACGCTGGACAGTAAACTCATTCCCCACGAGTTGATAGACTGGCAAGAAAAAGATGCGATATTATTCCCTTCGGCTCCGGCAATGTTTCAGGCCAACTCCTCCATTTATACTGTGGGAAATGAGATTCGTTATATCCGCTTTAAAGATGATCAGTTTGAAATATACTCCGTTGAAGCCTTGCCGGAACTTGAAGCTGTTGTTGACTGCTGCCGGATCAAGGCAAATCGCCGGGATATAGAGGAAACGCTTGCACGTTTTGGACGGCCCGCCTCCGTGACGAACCTTTTGATTCTTCAACTGGTCGACCTGCAGCTGCTAATCCCCGAAACTCATCCGAATATTACAGGGACCGATTATTTCGAAAGAATTGATGCGAAGTGGATCAGCGGGTTTCGAAAGTATACCATAACAGAACGACGCAGAATTTCAGGACAGCTGGACCGACATCGGCTTAAACATCTGCCCGATCTGATTTATTTGCTGGCAAATGAGCTACCGGAAGAAAGGAACACAGCACTTACGGATTTTTTACAAGCCTTTGTAAAAAAGTTCGACCAAAATGCAGTCCCCCTTGCCCTTGCACTCGATCCCGAAACGGGCATCGATTATGGCGGCTTTGCCGGCCACGCTGAAAATGATGTATTGGCAACTTTTGCTTTCGGAAATGAGAAAGAAAAGCAGCAGGAACCATGGCCTTTTACAGCGTTGCATAAATTTTTACTAAAAGGGATTGCAGGCGGTCAAATGATACGGCTTGAAGAATTTAGCGGCCCCACAAAAAAGGGGAAGTTGTTGTTGCCCAACTCGTTAAATATTTTATTGCATTTTAGCGGCTGCCATGCCGTGATCGAAAATGCGGGCGGATGTTCGGCTAATATGTTGCTCGGCCGCTTTACCATGGGTAGTGAGTCTATCGAAAACGCTTGCATGAAAGTGGCGTCCCTGGAACAGGAGGCCAATCCTCATGTTTTATTTTTTGATGTAGCCTACCAGGCAGAAAAACGTGTTGACAACGTTAACCGAAGAAAACACCTTTACGCCGCCGAACTTCCGATATTAAGTTGGTCTGCCCATTCCTCTCCCATTCATTTTGACGATGTTTTGGTTATGGTAAGAAACAATGAGGTGGTACTCTGGTCAAAAAAATTAAACAAACGGATAATTCCACGGATTGCTTCAGCATATAACTACACACGGTCTGACCTGGCGGTATATCGCTTTCTATGCGACCTCCAGCATCAAAATATCCGGTCGGACCTGAACTTCGATCTCGCGCGATTTTTTCCGGATATTTCCCATTACCCCCGTGTCGTTTATAAAGATATTATCGTTTCCCCCGCCAGGTGGCTCATTCCCGCGGCCATTACAGACTGCTCCAGGTCTGCAAGCAAAGAAGAATTGACGAATTGGCTGCAGAATGAGGATATCGATTTCTTATTTCGGGCCGGCCATGCTGATCAGACTTTGGTTTTTGATCCTAAATCAGAAGCAGATATGGACGCCTTTTTGCTTTTCTTAAAGCAGTATTCAAAACAAGCCGTTTATATTTCAGAGGCGTTGGTGGAATCGGATGATTTGGTTCAGGATGAAAACGGCCATGCTTTTATTTCACAATTTATCGTTCCTTACTGCCATAGCGATGCGATTTACCGCTCCTATGATTTTTCCTTTGAACAGCTCTGCAAGCCGTTTGTTAACCGACGTTTCCCCGGGAGTGAGTGGCTTTATTTTGAGATCTATTGCCATCCGATGAGAAGCGATCAACTTTTGCTCGGAAAGATCCTAACTCTTATCAAAGTATCAAAAGGCAAGGTGAACAAATGGTTTTTTATACGTTATGCAGATCCTCATCCGCATATTCGCTTACGGCTACAGTTAAAGGACCCGGGCTTAGCCCATTCCCTGACAACCGAATTAAATACTTTATTGGCTTTCGAGTGCGCTGCCGGCCTCATCTCTGATATTCAGATTAAGACCTATATGCGCGAAACGGAAAGATATGGCGCCGGACGTATAGATCTTGCCGAACATTTTTTCTTTCTTGACAGCAAATTAGCCCTGACCACGCTCGATCGGGCAAAAACACATCTCCGGCGGTATAAAATTGTATTGGCCAACATCGACCGGCTGACTGCCTTATTTTTACCTGATATCAGCGAAAGGATCGATTTCGTCCGTGCAATTGCATCCAATTTCACATCGGAACTTGGCATCAGCCAGGAAAACTTTAAGGTTCTTAACCAGAATTTTAAATCCCTGGAGCTCCAAAAGGGGGAGGATACGTTGTTGAAGTCAAAATATTCCCGATATGAAAAGGTTTTTTTAAAATTAATCAGTCAGTGTAAACATAAAGCAGAGCGAAATAACATGGCAGCTGATTTGATTCATATGCATATTAATCGAACCTTCCATTCCTTCCAGCGTCTTCACGAAGCAACACTGTTGCACTATCTTTTAAAGATGCTGACAACACGCCGTGCCCTTTCAGCTCATCAAGCGGAATAGCCAGCGCCACTTTGAATCGATTGAAGTCATCGCAACCGTGCGTAAATTCAATGTCGCTTCCATAGGCGTACTTTAATCTTTTTTGGACATTGCTCAATCCGAAGCCCGTCCTTTCATGGTTTTTTTTGTATCCCACAAGATTGTCGGTTTCAATGACAAGTTGTTTATTATTCACATATATGTGAATACTTGCTTTTTCTTTGGGCGAATCAATGTCGCCATGTTTAAAAATATTCTCGACCAGTGTAAGCAGAACCAACGGGATCAGTTTAATACCTGAGGTGTCTTCCGAAACATTCAGATCAACGGTAATTCCATTGTTTTTTTTGATCCGGTATAAATAAAGCAGGTTTTCAACCTGGCTGATTTCATCTTCCAGTAAAATGCTATCGCCCATCTTATCCGAGTCGATCGCAAACCGCATTATTTCGGATAAAGCAATAATGGTGTCAGCCGCAACCGGGGATATCGTAAAAATATTATGGTAGATAAAATCCAGTGTATTAAACAGAAAATGCGGCGTTATCTGAGCCTGCAAAAAAGCGTTTTGCGCTTTTGTAAGTTCTTGTTCCGATTTTTGACGATAAATAATATCATTAAGCCATTGCCGTTCAAGCTTGTCGGTTTTTCTTTTTTCGTTAATGTAAGTGACAAAAAAATAATAACCGGTTGCAAAACCCAGGAAATAAATCCCGCGGTAAAGCATCCGCAGGCAATACAGAAAACTTAACTTAAGGGGGGCAGAGGACGAAAGAAAGTGACCGGCGATCAGTAGTTTATCAGTAAAAAAAGAAAAGGATAGAAAGACACCAATTTCCAGTAACAACACGAGCGGAACTCTCCAAAAACTGTTTCGGTAGCTACTCATTGCCCATGGCATGCTATATATTGCATGCCCATAAAACAGTGAAATAGCCAGGGCATAATGTGCGGCGTACGTAAGCGGATTCCCGAATTCACCAGACACCAGGCCTATCACAACGGTTTCGTAAAAAATGAACAAAGCCCACACCAAAAAATGATAACGGTATTTTTTAAGCGAACCCATATTTAACTTATTCATGGTTTAGTATCGTTTCAAATAGAAAAGGCCCCCTTCGGTATAAAAACTTTCCTTCTGTTGGAATTTCAGTTTAAGTTTCATAAAAAAAAGTTATGAAACTTAAACACTTTAAAATCAAAGCTACTAAGCTTTTTATATACAAATCAAAAATGCACAGGTCTGACACCGATACGGCGACGACAGACCCGACAACAACGATGGTTACTCTTACAAAAACCGGAATTTTACACGCCGGTAACTAAGGCCGGTTAAGCAACCTGTTTGCAGCGTTACTGTTCATCTTTAATAGTTTACTGGCCAGGAAATTGACAAAATCTTTCCGATAATAATCGCCAACCGTCATCGCCTGTCCGTTTACCATCCGGATGGTATTGCCATCGATGGAGTCAATATGATCTATACAAATAATAAAACTTCGCTGGAACTTCATAAAATTCGGGAATTGCATCAATATTTTCGAAATTTCATTTAACGACATATAGGTGAGTACTTTTTTTGACAGCGTATGGATTAAGACATAGTTTTGCTGGCCTTCTACCGAAACTATTTCTTTGAAATTTATTTTTACGATCTTTAATTGCTCGTACTTATTTTTCACAAAGAAAAACTCGTCGGTTACTGCCCGCTGGCTGATGGATTTAATGGCCTGGGGGAATAATTTCGCGATTGTTGCCGTAAATTTTGACAGCGAATAAGGTTTCAGCAAGTATGCGTCAGCATCGGCCTCAAAGGCCTCATAACCGTATTGTGTGAAGGCTGTTGTGAACACGAGCTTTTCGGTTTTTTGGCGAACCTGCTTTGATAACTCGATGCCTGTGATCATCGGCATGTCAATATCAAGCAATATCAAGTCGACCTTTCCTATTGAATTGATATCAGTTAGCGCATACAGGGGATCTGTATAAGACTTAATGACCTCTAGGTTTGGAATCAAGTCAATATAAGTTTTTAACCCCTCAATGGCATAAGGTTCATCATCAATAATGATACAGGAATAGGTATTCATATTACAGGGATATGACGATACTAATATAGTTTTTTTAATTCAAAATTCAACCTATAGTTTATACAAGCCTGAGCCCCATTTTCGGGAAAGATGATTGAAATAAGGGATTTTAATATAATCAATAGGTAATAATTTTCCAATTAGTACGCTATTTTATCAAGAAAAAATGGCCCTCGCCGGTACCATCCGGAGGTGGGGTCGTTAGAATTCAGCCCAATGGCAAAAGCAATTTTTAGCCTTTATTTAAATACATTACCTGCTTTTTTTTATTTCGACCAATCCCTCAAACTAATTTGGCATCGCTTTAAATAAAGATACCCGCTATTCGCGGGCATTGATTTAGTTTGGCGGAGAGAAGGGATTAGCTGCGCTGATCCCTGGAAGGCGGCTAAAACAAATGTTTGCTTGCAAATGCCCTGCCCGAGCCAGATTTTAAGTATAGTTCAAATTCATAGGCTTTATACCTGTTCGGAAATGAACAATACCAAACAAGCTTTAGCGGAAGATGTGTCTTTGTTGCAGGAACCCAACCTTGTTATGACGCTTATATCTTACTTTAAGATTGACAGTACAGCCAACATAGTGTTTCCCGCCGCTTAACTCGAGGAGTTAAACGTTATACCACATCAGGCACCAATATAAGAAAAGCCCGATAGTATTCTAGCACGCTTTTCACGCGTGTAGCAATTGCCGATTCTCACCTTCGCGGTACAGCGGACTTTGTCCGCCGTAGCTCGCTTCGGCGAGCGAAGGCGGAGAGAGAGGGATTCGAACCCCCGGTACCTGTTACAGTACACCTGATTTCGAATCAGGCACATTGAACCGCTCTGACATCTCTCCTGGTTTTAGGACGGCAAATATAAGAGTTGCTTACCTAAATATTATATCAACTTAGCGGAGAGGGAGGGATTCGAACCCTCGGTACACTTTTGGCGTACACACACTTTCCAGGCGTGCTCTTTCGACCACTCAGACACCTCTCCTTGTTTCGGATTGCAAAGGTAAAATAATATTGGTTTTGCGCTAACAAAAAAGCGCCCCGATAAAAACCGGGACGCTCATAAAACTAAACTAACAATCAAACTAAATTATCTTACCCTGCGGTTATGCTTTGCACGGTAAATTGCGCGGCTCGTACGATTTTCGTCGCTACGCAAGTGACGGCGCTCTGAACGGGTAACGCGACCATTGGCTTTCGCCATACGTTTATCCCGGCTTATAGCCCTTTCGTCAGAGCGTAAATGGCGCGCCTCGTTCCTGGTAAGTTCGCCGCTGCGTACCCCCTGGTTAATACGGTGACGCTGGTTCCGCTGCCTTTGGGTTATAACCGGCGTGTGTGTTTGCGCTTCGGCAATTGAGGTGAAAGCTAATGCAGCGATCAGTAAACCTCCGAATATTTTAATCTTCATAATTTTCGTTTTTTTTAAGTATATAGTAATAGAGCATAAACCAGGCCAATGGTTTAATGATAGCTAAATTATTATAATTGGAAGCATGCCCTTTAACTGATGTTTTAAATTGCGCTTATATTTTTTAATGCTAAATTAGTGGCTATAAACCGATGCCGGCATACAGGCTCCTTTCTGACGAGTTATTAATTGCGTACCTAAAAAAAGGCGACCAGGAAGCATTTGCCGAAATTTATGCCAGGTATGCAGCAAAACTTGCCGCTTTTGCAAGTTCCAAATTATACAGCCTCGAAGATGCAAAAGACATCCTTCACGACATGTTTGTTAAGCTGTGGGAACAGCGGGCCGACATTTCAGTGACCTCTAATCTGCAATCGTACCTTTTTACGATCGTCCGCCGCCGCATTATTGACAAGATCAGGAAAAACGTTACCCGCGAAGCGTATGCTTCGATAATACAATCGTTAGCCGCTGATTACCACAGTGAAAATGCGTTTGAAACAAGGGAACTGCGACAGCACATCGAACGGTCGCTAAATCAGGTACCACCCAGGGTTAAAGAAATTTATATATTAAGCCGCAACGAAGGGCTAAACAATCGCGAGATTGCAGATAAGCTTAATTTATCCGAGCAGACGGTAAAAAACCAATTATCAGCGGCACTCAGGCATTTGCGAAAATCATTAACCGGCTTCACAACTTTTACAGTAATTCTTGGGTGGTTATTGGGGTGGTTATAGCGATCATGGATTTTTAACTTTTCAATGGTACTTTTTAGCTTTTCGTCCGACTATCCAAAAACAATAACAGCATGAGTTACAATGATATTAAAGATCTGTTAGACCGTTATGCAACAGGTAACGCTTCCGATGAAGAAGTGGAGCGAATCGAATCGTGGCTGGACGAAAATGGCAATCCCAATTCAGAATGGCAGCAAATGGATAAGGTGCATCGCGATACATGGCTGGCTGGCCTGTTTCAGGAAATTCGGCAGGATATAACAACTAATGAACCGAAATTAATCGCCCTCGGGAAAAGGGATACGTGGCGCTCAGTTGCCGCTGTAGCCGCCATATTTGCCTTATTTTTTACACTATGGCTTGAATGGCCTGTTTTGCGGGGCAGATTGAATGGCGCCCGGCTAACTGTTGTCACTGCATCTTCAACACAAAAAAAGCAGATCGTTTTGGCCGATGGAAGTACCATTTGGATAAATTCTTCATCTCAAATAAAATATCTGTCAGGGTTTAAAAGCAAACTACGGGAAGTTTACCTTGCCGGCGAAGCATACTTTGATATAAAACACGATGTTTCCAGGCCCTTTATCATACACACGGGTAAAGTTGTTACTACCGTTTTAGGTACGGCGTTCAATATAAAGGAAGATAAGCACAGCCACACCGTGGTGGTTACCGTTACGCGGGGGAAAGTAAGTGTCGCCAATGGCAGCCAGCCGTTGGGCACAATTACCCCCAATCAGCAGATCACTTTTAATACGGTTACCGATAAGCATGTTCAACACGGCATAGACGCGGGAAAAGTAATAGCCTGGCAGGAAAATTATATCCATTTTAACGACGTCACCTTCGCCGAAGCAGCCGCTCAATTGCAGCAGAGATTTAAGGTAAAAATTACGTTCGCGAATGAAAGAATTAAAAATTGCCAGTTTACAGGCGCTGCACTGAAGCAGGAAAAATTGGATAATATATTAAAAGTTATTTGCGCCTTTAATAAAGCTGCTTACCAAACTAAAGCCGACGGCACTATCGTTATCGACGGTCCCGGCTGCGAGTAATTGCGACTATCACTACAAAATCGATGCGATTAAAACTATCCATAACAGTTTTGCTAGTAGTTGCGCTGCAGCCGCTGTTTGCGCCAAACTGCTATGCGCAATCCATCGTTAACGAAAAAGTGACGCTGAGTCTGGCAGATGATAGCCTGGCAACAGCGATCAGCAAAATAGAGCGTCAATCCGTTTTTCGTTTTTTTTACCGCAGTTCTGACATTAAACCGGTTACGCATTTAAACCTGCCGAAAGCTTCACGAACGATTTGTCAAACGCTCGAAGCTTTGCTGCAAAATACATCATTGTCTTTCAGGCAGATAGATGATAATATTTTGCTGGAGCGGAAAGATCAGCAATACGATAAGCTAATAAACGGACGTGTGATCGATCGTATTACAAAAAGGCCTGTCGCTAATGCCAGCGTTTTTTTAAACAATACCTCTACCGGCACCCAAACAACAAACGATGGGACTTTTGCTTTTAATAATACGCGGGCCGGTAAATATGAACTGGTGGTATCTGTTATCGGTTTTGAAACCTATAAGCAATCTATAATCATAAATAATCGTAACATAGTTTTAGGCGACATTGAAATATCACCGAAGCAAATCGTTTTACACGAGGTAAGTGTAACAGCCCGGCGCCAGACAAAAGATGAACGGCAAAAATATCTGTCGTGGTTTACGAATGAATTTATAGGTACTTCGGCGGTGGCTGAGCAATGCAGAATTTTAAACCCGGAAGTACTCGATTTGAGTTACGACGTCACGAAAAATACGCTTACCGCGTCGTCGTCAGATTTTCTTGTGGTCGATAACCGGGCGTTAGGCTATCGCATAAAATACATGCTGACAAACTTCAAGTTGGATAATGACCCTTCGGCAAAAATTCGTCTTGATTATGAAGGCTCAATTTTATTCGAAGAACTACCAGGGGCAGCTAAACAACAAAAACGCTGGCAAAAACACCGGCAGAGCGTTTATGAAGGTTCGGTGATGCATTTTTTACGATCAGCGGCTGCTGACGCGATAGAACGGGAAGGCTTTAGGGTGCTTCGCCAGGACAACTATGCAAATCCCGAACGGCTATCTGATAGCTTAATTCAAAGCAAAATCGCAATTTATAAAAAACTAAAATCAAGAACTGCGGCGGATTCATTGTCATTTTGGAATAAAAAACTTCGGCTTCCCAGGACGATTGAAAAACTTATACGCGTTCCCTTACATAAAGTAGAGATTATAAAACAGACAGATCAACCTGGGTTATTTGCGTTTGGGCCCGGAAAGGAAAACGCTTCGCTTTATATTACTTATAACAAAAATCATCATTATTATATAAATAACGAAGCTGCCTATATAAATGGCCCGAACAATAAAGAGACGACGATCGTGAGTTTTAATGCTCCGTATGCGTTGTTTTATAACAGTGGCTGGCTTGTTCCGGGCTACGTGATGTTTAACGGAACATGGGCTAACAATAGGGTAGCCGAACTTTTGCCGGTGGATTATGACCCGATTCAAAGTCAGGTTAACGCTAACGCCGGCATCACGTCAACCGCAGGTATGCCAAAAGCTTTGATCGGGTCGGAAGGATCGCTGCAAGCGGGTCTTTTTAAATTAAAAGCCATATCAGACAGCTGCGCTCAAAACAAGGCGCTTGAAAAGCTTTATCTTCAATTTGATAAGCCTTACTATACCATCGGCGATACCATATGGTTCAAAGCTTATCTTTTCAACGCCGCTTATTTAACGGCAACCGATAAAAGCGGGATATTATACGTCGATTTAATCAATGACAGCAGCAAAGCTGTAAAACATTTCAGCCTGCCGCTCCAGGCCGGCCTTGGCTGGGGGGACATCGGATTAGATGAAAAAGATTTCGGGCCCGGCACCTACACGGTAAGGGCGTATACCACCTGGATGCGCAATTTTGATGACAACGGCTTTTTCAGTAAACGCTTTTATATTACCGGCGGGGAAAGTAACTGGCTGGTTAACAAACAGGTCGGCACGTCAACACTAAATGGCGACGGCGCCGCAAATGTTAAACTTCAGTTCTGCGATATTGACAGGAAGCCGGCAGCAAACGAAACTTTCGAACTTGAAGTGCTGAACGGAAACAAACATTTATATAAGCAGGCGGTGCAAACAGATGGCGTCGGGGTTATGGATGTGAATTTTAAACTACCTCAAAAAACCGCTGGTTTGGCCATAGTTGCCCAAAACGAAAAGAAAGACAAAAAGGCGGTTATCCCCATTGTTTTAAACACACCTGATAAGGCTGACATTCAATTTTTACCGGAGGGAGGCAATTTAGTTGCCGGTTTGCCTGCGCATGTTGGTTTCAAAGCGATAGGCGAAGATGGCCGGGGCATTAACGTTACAGGTGTGATCGTCGATCATGAACAAAAGCCGGTTGCGGAATTTAAATCGTTGCATAATGGCATGGGCAGTTTTAGCATGGCAGCGAGAGAAGGTGAAAGCTATATCGCTAAAGTTACCCTGCCCGGCGGGCAGGTAAAGGATTACCCGCTGCCGCCCGTAAAAAATAACGGCGTCATTTTGCAGATTAAGAATCCAATGGATCGCGACTCGGTGGAGGTTTTTGTGGCAGCTACAAATGATGTTGTGCAATCGGGCAACAATTATTTTTTAATTGGAAAGGCCAGGGGGATTGTATGTTATGCCGCGGTTATCGCTTTCCGTGGAAATAATTATGTAAAAAGAAAGGTTGCCAAGAACCTGTTCCCTTCCGGGATAACCCATTTTTCTTTGATGAGTACAAAATATCAGCCGCTGAATGAGCGCCTTGTATTTGTGGATCATCACGATGATCTGCATATTCAGCTTGCTGATGAACATCCGGCTTACACGGTGGCGGATAGCGTCGCGTTACACGTCAGGGTAACCGACAACAGTGGCGACCCGGTACAGGGCTATTTTTCAATGGCGGTTACTAATGATGCGGACATTAAAAACGATAGTTTAAATAACGAAAATATACTTACCCGCATACTGCTTACATCCGACCTTAAGGGATATGTTGAGCAGCCGGGATATTATTTTTCAAAAACGGGTGAAGCATGGAGCGCTTTGGATAACCTGTTGTTAACCCAGGGCTGGGCCGGTTACGACTGGCAGCAGGTATTTAATCCGCCCACGGTAACTTACCCGCCGGAACGCGAGTTTGCCGTAAAGGGCAAAGTGATCAACGCTTTTGGTAAACCTGTTAAAAACACATATGTCCTTTTATTTTCCAAGTCGCCAGCCATTTTAATGGACACGACAACCGATAAAGAAGGCAGGTTCGTATTTGATCATTTTCCGCCGGTGGATACACCTTTGTTTGTAATCAAAGCGGTAAATAAAAACGGGAAAAGCTTTAACGTGGGTATCGTTATGGATGAGATTAAACCGCCTGAAGTTAAAAATAGCACTGGCCCGTTAATTAACCCCTGGTATGTAAATACCGATACAACTTTAATAAACTATACAAGAGCTAGTGTTTTGGCTATGGAACAAATTGGCGGGCCACGTGATAAGCATCTTTTGAATGAAGTAAAAATATCAGCGAGGAAGATTGTGAAAGATTCCCAAAATTTAAATGGTCCGGGAAATGCTGACCAGGTACTGGATGAAAAGGATCTGGAAAAAGCCGGCAAAATGAATCTCAGACAGTTACTCGAGGAAAAAATCAATGGCTTTAGGGAGGGAACACTTTACCTAGGCTTTCAAAATGCGATACAATGGTACTTTGTAAGAGATAAATTGGTCAGAATTATAATTGACGGCATCGATTTAAGTAAAGTCGTTGACATTTATCCTGTTATTAAATTAACGAGGTACCTTGAGGCGATATCAGCACAGGATATGAAGGGAATTGAAGTCATGTCGTCGAATAAATTCGCCTTAAATTATTCGGCCAGGTTCTATACGCTTATGGATCGATTCGCCTTTGTTGAGATCACCACCCGGTCGGGTCGCGGACCCCTCATCGGCAACACCCCGGGCATGTATGTATACAAGCCGTTGGCGCTAAGCTGGCCCAGGCAGTTTTATAAACCGAGGTACACCCCTAAGGACGCGGCCAGTCGTGCGGCCGACCTACGGTCGACCATTGATTGGGAGCCGAATATTGTAACCGATATCAATGGCAAAGCTACCGTATCCTTTTATGCTGCGGGCAAGCCTTCAACGTATACGATGATCATTGAAGGAACCGACATGAACGGTGACATAGGGTATCATATCCAAAAGATCAAAATTGATCCGGAAAATAAATATCCATGATCGGTTGGTTACTCCCTGCCAAATGCTTCGCGCAGTTCATCCTTGGCTTTCTCCAAAATATCTTTCTGCGATTCAGGAAGATTTTTGCCGGCCCGGTTAATATAAAAGTTCAGCATGGACATAGCTGACTGGAAGGGCGTGGTTTTTCTTCGTTTACTTTTCTCGGCCGAGTGTTTCAGCGATTCGGCTATTTTCTTTGGGTCGTCCGATTCAAAAATATTTTCTTCCAGGTCCATGGCGTTGCTGTTTTTTGTGACCTTTGCCGACCATTTTTTCGGCTCGGCCTTTTTCCCGGATTTTTTTGTTGTTGCATGGGTGGTTGCCATAATTTTGTCGAATTAACTTTTTATCATCGCACAATAATAATACCAGCGCGTATGGTAATTTTGCGGCCTGATAATTGACAACCGATGGAGCTAACCGGCATCATTAAACAACGAATTCATGACGAAGGGCCGATATCCTTTTACGATTTTATGGAAATGGCGCTGTATTATCCCGGGTTGGGGTATTACATGGGGCCAAAAGATAAAATAGGCCGCACCGGCGACTTTTTCACAAGCTCGAACTTAACGCATGCCTTTGGCGCCATGATCGGCAAACAGCTTGAGGAAATGTGGCGGCTGATAGGCGAAGGCGAATTTACCATTGTTGAGTATGGCGCGGGCACAGGCGCGCTCTGTGCCGATATTTTAAACTATCTGAAGAATAATCCCGAAATGTATGACCAGGTCCATTATGCCATCATTGAAAGAAGCCCGGCCATGCGCGTGCTTGAAAAAGAGCGGGTAAACGAAAAGGTAACCTGGTATAATTCCATCGAAGATATTGCGCCTGTCACAGGCTGCGTTTTGTCGAATGAATTGTTAGACAATCTTTCGGCACACCGCGTAGTGATGGAAGATGAGCTGATGGAAGTTTTTGTGGACGATCAGGGTGGGTTTACGGAAGTATTGAAACCGGCTTCGGCCAAAATTAAAAATTACCTGAATGAGCTAAACATTCAATTGCCGGGCGGATATAAAACCGAGATTAACCTGGAGGCCACGCAATGGATAACCGATGTCGCCGCATCGCTGCAAAAAGGTTATGTGCTCACCATCGACTATGGTTTCCAATCGACGGAGTTGTATAAGCCGTACCGGAGCGAGGGCACGCTGCTTTGTTATAAAGGCCACCAGATCAATGACAATTTCTACCAGGATATAGGCGTACAGGATATTACGGCGCATGTAAATTTTACCGCGATATGCCATTGGGGCCTGAAAAACGGTTTGGGATGCTGCGGGCTGGTTAACCAGGCAAATTTTTTGCTGGCGCTTGGAATTAAGAATTATATAAGGGAAACCGCGCCGCAGGGCGCCAACATCGCCAAGTTAGCGATGCAAGAGGCCATGCTGACGCGTACGCTCTTGGTAGAAATGGGCAGCAAGTTTAAGGTGCTGATACAGCAAAAGGGCATGTACGGCCACCCGCTTTCGGGGTTAAACCTTTATTGACCTACGGATTTTTTCTGATCGCGCTTATGTCGCCGTTGCGCTCGATATAAACCCGGTCTATCTTATCCATGTCGTCGGTCAATGCCGATTTCCTGACCCCCTCCATCATATCTTCTTCGCAAAGCAAGGCCTTCCTCATGTTTTTTTGGTTTACGTGCCCGTTATTAAAAAGAAGTATTTTACTTCCCTCCACAAAACGCGAGAAACGCTTGCTGCCAGCGATCAGCCATCCTAAACAGCGATGGAAAATAACGATCACAAAACAACAGACCACAACCGGGATAAACGGCGAGGCGCCCACCACGGCACGGCTTAGTATCGCGCCAAGCGAAATCGTGATGATATTATCCAGCGGCGTGTGCAGGCCAAACGAACGCCGGCCCGAAACTCTTACCAATGCCAGGGAAATTAAAAGCACAACGACACCGCGGCTGCTCATTTGCAGCGCATCTAAATCTTTTCCCTGCCCAAATATTTCATGAATTAAATCCATGGTGCGTGGTAAAAAGTTAACAAAATGTAAACCAAAATAGCCAGCAAAAGTTTCGGAATTGATGAATAGCATGCGAATTTAAGGCGTTGCCGGATGGCTGTGGCCACGAAACTTAGCAGCTAAAAAAGTATCTTTGCAAAAACGGATAAAACTAATGTCGAACCTTAGTCAATTTAAACGATTTACGGTTACCTCGGCGCTGCCTTATGCCAACGGGCCGCTGCATATTGGCCACCTGGCCGGCGCTTATTTGCCGGCTGATATTTTTGTTCGTTACCTGCGGCTGAAAAAAAAGGATGTCGTTTATGTTTGCGGATCGGATGAGCATGGCGCGGCCATCACGATAAAAGCGAAAAAGGAAAACACCACGCCCAAAGCGGTCATCGATAAATATCACAGCCAGATAAAAAAAAGCTTCGAAGAGTTTGGAATTGCTTTTGACATCTACCACCGCACGTCTTCCCCGATACACCACGATCTTTCGCAGGAATTTTTTTTAAACCTGTATGAGAAGGATGAATTTATCGAGAAGTTTTCGGAACAATATTATGACGAAGACTATCAGCAATTTTTAGCCGACCGCTATATTATAGGTACCTGTCCCAATTGCCACTTTGAAAACGCCTATGGCGACCAGTGCGAGAATTGCGGCACATCGTTAAACCCAACCGACCTGATCAACCCTGTTTCGACATTAAGCGGGAAGCCGCCCGTATTAAAGGAAACCAAGCACTGGTATTTGCCATTGGATAAATATCAGCCCTGGCTTGAGAAGTGGATCGACAGCAAGGAAGGGGAATGGAAGGTAAATGTATTTGGGCAATGTAAATCGTGGCTTAAGGCCGGACTGCAGCCGCGTTCCATGACACGCGACCTGGACTGGGGCATCGATGTGCCTTTAGAAGAAGCCAAAGGAAAAAAGTTGTATGTGTGGATGGATGCACCCATAGGTTATATTTCGGCCACCAAGCAATGGGCCATCGACACCGGCAAGGACTGGAAACCATATTGGAAAAAACAGGAAGATGAAGCTGATAACTCGTGCCTGCTGCATTTTGTGGGGAAGGATAATATCGTATTTCATTGTATTATTTTTCCGTCTATTTTACATGCGCACGGCGAATATATTTTACCCCAGAATGTGCCCGCAAACGAATTCTTGAACCTGGAGGGCGGCAAGCTTTCCACATCGCGCAATCACGCTGTTTGGCTGCACGAGTATTTGGAAGAATTTCCCGGCAAGCAGGATGAGCTGCGCTATGTGTTAACTTCCATATTGCCCGAAACCAGCGACAGCGAGTTTACGTGGAAAGATTACCAGGCCCGGGTGAATAACGAGCTGGTGGCTATTTTGGGTAACTATGTGAACCGGGTAATGATCCTGATGCATAAATTTTACGACGGTGTTGTAGAGAGCTCACAGGGGAAAATCGAACTTAACGATGAGAATTTAAATAGTGAGCTTGGCCGTTTTTATGATGAGTTGGAAGCTAACCTCGAGGTGTTTAAATTCAGGCAGGCACTGCAAAACGTGATGGATATAGCGCGGTTAGGTAACCGCTATCTTACAGAAAACGAGCCCTGGAAAACCATTAAAACCAACCCGGATGCGGCAAAACAAACCCTGCATAACTGCCTGGTGTTGATCGGCCATTTGGCCGGTTGCCTGCAGCCGTTTTTGCCGGCTACCTCAAAAAAAATACTCGGAATGCTTAACTGGCCGGGAAGCGAAATTGGTTTTGACCGGGAAATTTCGTTTGCGAATGGTCATAGGTTAAATCCTGCTGTTTTATTATTCGAAAAAGTTGAAGATGAAGTGATTGACCGGCAGATACAAAAACTGCAGGATAAAAAGGACGACGCCGCCGCTGAAAAGCAGTTGCAGCTGGTACCCCCAAAGGAAAATATAAATTTCGAGGCTTTTGCCGCGATGGATATCCGCACCGGCACGATTTTAACGGCCGAGAAAGTAGCCAAAACCAAAAAGCTGCTGAAGCTAACCATCGATACAGGCGTCGACCAGCGCACCGTAGTATCCGGCATTGCAGAATATTATGAACCGGAAGGCATCATCGGGCAAAAGGTAAGTATTTTGGTAAACCTGGAACCCCGCGAAATAAAAGGGATCGTTTCGCAGGGCATGATCCTGATGGCCGAAGACGCCGCCGGTAAATTAACCTTCGTAACCCCTGCGGACGAATTTCATAACGGCTCCGTGATCAGGTAAGATGATGCACATGTGTTGACGAACTCACGTTTAATTTGCACATTTGCAGCAAATCCAAAATCGATCCCGATAGCTATCGGGACGAAATCGGAAATTGGAATGGTCCCGTAGTTCAACGGATAGAATAGAAGTTTCCTAAACTTTAGATATGAGTTCGATTCTCGTCGGGACCACTTTGCAAAGCGAAAGCCTTTAGGTCATAAACCTGAAGGCTTTTTTATTAAATAGATAAATTATGGGTTCGCGGGCTGAGCTAACTTATATTTTTGCATTATTAAATACCCTCTTAATCACTTACATTTATATCCGAAATCCGCATCCACCGGGATTAGGGATATTCAGAATGATGACAATTATGAGAAGAAGGATTTATTTATTCATAGCGGTCATCGGGGTGGCAACAAGCTGCAAAAAGCCGTATTACCTGCCGGTAACCAGCAACACGGGCAGTTACCTGGTTATAGAGGGTGTGATCAACAGTGGGTCCGATTCAACTTTCGTAAAGATCAGCCGGACGGTTAAACTGACCGATAAGGTTGCGGTAACGCCCGAACTGAATGCCGCTGTTACTGTGCAGGGCGATCAAAATTCATCGTACCCCTTAACTGAAATGGGAAACGGCAGCTATGCCTGCGCCGGGTTAAATTTGGATAATTCCCACAAATATCGCTTAAGCATCAGGACGGCCAAAGGCGAACAATATGTATCAGACTATATGGAGGTACTAAACTCACCGCCCATTGACAGCATCAGCTTCGATACAAAAGGCACAGTTTCGGACCCGGGTTTAAATATTTATGTAAATACCCACGATCCAGCCAAGAAGGTGCATTATTATCGGTGGGATTACCAGGAAACATGGATATTTCACTCCAATTTCACATCCTTTTTTAAATCGAACGGGGATACCGTTTTAGGCCGCGATTGGAACCATGATAACATCAGCCAATGCTGGCAAAGCGATTCGTCAAATACCATCGTGCTGGGCTCGTCGGCTAAACTGGCGAAGGACGTGATCGCGGGCCAGCCAGTCACCTCCGTCATCTCTACTTCGGAAAAGCTTGGCGATGAATACAGCATCCAGGTAAGGCAATATGCCTTAACGACAGACGCCTATAACTTTTATATAAACCTGAAGAAAAATACCGAGCAGCTGGGGAGTGTTTTTGATGCCCTGCCATCAGAGATTAATGGAAATATACATTCGGTTACCAATCCTTCGGAGCCTGTTATTGGGTATATAAGTGTTGGCGGCACATCCAAACTTCGGATATTTATCAGTAACCGGCAGTTACCTGCATGGATAACGACGCCATTTTATACCACTTGCCAGCTCGCCTTTCCGGGAACTCCGTGCTGTTATTATATTTTTGGCGCAACTAACCAGGTTGATTATTATATAAACTACAATAAAGGAAACTACCCAAATCCTTTAATTCCGGTTGACGCGATCGGCAGGCCAGGCGCACCGCCGGTTGGATATACGGCGGCATCGCGGCAATGTGTAGATTGCACCTTGCGGGGATCGAACAAAAAACCCGCTTTTTGGCAATAAAATCCGCAATCATTATGTTGATAAATGTGCTATGGTCCTTTGAATAGCGGCTATATCAAGTATATTTATATCCGAACCTGCGGCCCTTTAGCGGAAGGTGAACAATTATGATAAGAAGAATTTATTTATTGATGTTCGTCGTTGTCGTAGCGGTAAGCTGCAAAAAGCCATATTACCCGCCGGTTTCAAGCAGCTCGGGCAGCTTCCTGGTGGTTGAGGGTATGATCAACAGCGGTGCCGATTCAACGTTCATTAAGATCAGCCGGACGGTTAAACTAACGGATAAAGTAGCGGTAAAGCCTGAACTGAATGCCATTGTTACTGTTCAGGGCGATCAAAATTCTTCATACCCCTTAACTGAACTGGGGAACGGCAGTTACGCCTGCGCCGGGTTAAATTTGGATAATGCCCACAAATATCGTTTAAGCATCAGGACGGCCAAAAATGAGCAATATGTATCCGACTATATGGAGGTGTTAAATTCACCGCCTATCGATACCGTTAGCTACGACATAAATGGAACGGTGTTCGGGCCGGGTTTAAATGTTTACGTAAGTACTCATGATCCAACCAATAAGGTGCGGTACTATCGGTGGGATTACCAGGAAACCTGGATAATTCATGCAAATTATTCATCTTATTTTAAATCGAATGGGGATACGGTACTCGGCCGCAACCTCGTCGACGATAACATTACGTATTGCTGGCAGAGCGACGCCTCGAGCAACATTCTTTTAGGCTCCTCGGCAAAGGAGGCACAGGATGTTATAGCTAACGCTCCGGTTATTTCTATCAACTCGACATCCGAAAAGGTAGGCGACGAATACAGCATACAAGTGAGGCAATATGCGCTGACGACGGATGCCTATAACTTTTATGTAAACCTTAAGAAAAACACCGAACAATTGGGAAGCGTTTTTGATGCCCTGCCATCAGAGATCAATGGAAATATACATTCGGTTACCAATCCCTCCGAGCCTGTCATAGGTTATATAAGCGTAGGCAGCACGTCGAAACAGCGCATATTCGTCAGCAACCGGGTGTTGCCTAACTGGCACGCCACGCCATTTTATTCCAATTGCAAACTCGAGTTTGATTGGGATTCCAATCCTCAACAAAAATGCTGCTTTTATAACTTTGGCACAAGCAACAACCAGGTGGATGCCTATATCAATTATAATATTGGTCACTATATTAACCCGTTCATACCGATCGATGCCATTGTTATCATGCCCAATACACCCCCGATAGGCTATACCGCCTCAACGCGCGAATGTGTGGACTGTACCCTGCGCGGCTCGAATAAAAAACCCGCTTTTTGGAAATAGATGGTGTATAACCTGGTTATTGATTTTTATAGCCGTAACTTATTCCCATTGTGCTTATATAATTGTTTTTTAAGCAATCGATAATTTTTACCGGGGTATCGCTGTTGGCGAGGTAGCAGTTCTCCTGAATTATCCTGTTTCCCTGGTATATGAATTCTATTTTGTGACAACTGAACTTATCGGTAAACGCAATGCTCGCGTTTGCGGGTTTACCTGCGCCATCAAAATACTCGACGCTTGACCTCCGGTTATTATTGTCGTAAAAATATTTTATAGCATGGTAATTTGACACCAGGGCGCCACTTGTAACGATAGGTGTCTGGCCATCAAAGAAACTAATTTCGGAGAGATCAGCATTAGGGTAATAAGTGATCAGCCGCCGCGAATAACCATCGTTTGTTTTGCCCAGATTACCGTTCTCGTCAAAATACAATACCTCAATTTCCTGCCCGTCCTGGTTATATCTTATAATATATTCATGATAGCCATTCCAGCGGGCCATTTTTGTTGCGGCATCTTTCCAGTAAGATTCGGAAGATTTCCTGCCCAGCTCATCATATTTATATTTTAGCATGTACACCTGGTCGGTATTATTTTTTACCGGGTTATTTGCTTTATCGTAATAAGCCATTTGGGTGGCCCTGCCTTTATCGTCGCGCTCATAGCTATACCGGTGTGTGCCGTAAACGTCTGATGTGGGTTGCTGATTTTTATCAAAATATTCAATACTGGTCAGCATGTTCAACGGCGAAAATTTATAACTGATTCGTTGATATCCCGAATTATTATTTACTGGCTGCAGGTTTTCATCGTAGTATGATATTTGCACAAGATTCCCGTTTTCGTCATGATCATTCCTGATCATCGCCACGCCGTCGCCTGCGGCAGATGCCCGGCTTATTTTGCCTTTCTCATTATATCTTGTCTCGGTGGCCAGGAAACCGTTTTTATAGGTATATTCATATTTGGCCACTCCGTAAGCGTTTTCGGTTACCTCTTCGTTAAGACCAATATTCTCGTAGGTGATATAGTTATCATCCTGGTCATATCCATATCGGTATTTGAATCCGCCATAACGGTTGGTAAGCGGCTCGTCGTTGATCCCAAAATAAGCTACGGTTATATCATTCCCCCGTTCATCGCGCTGGTAAACCAGCTTATGGCAATCATAGCTTCCGGCCATCACCGGGCTGCCGTCGGGCCCATAGAACGATTGTTCCATGATCAGCGAAAACCGGTTTTTATCGGCATAGCGTTTATACTTCACTATAGCAAACCCGTAGGAATTGTTACATGGCTTACCCGAATAAGACAGGTACCTTTTTTCGGCCAATAGGTTGTTTTTATAAATATATTTTACTGATTTACAGGGTAAAAGGCTGTTTTTACCCGTATTTGTTTCGGTAGCGCTGAATATGCCGTTACCGATCAATGTAAACTTCGTTGTTTGATAGGTTTGCCCCCATTGATCGGTTTCGGTAACCAATTTTAGGTTCCCGTTAAAAAACCGAACAACGGTTGTATTGATCACAATACCAGCGGCATTGTATTCCTGTACCTTGGTCGACTGAGCACTCATCCTGGTGATTTTATAGTACGACCGGTTAGCGGTCGTTTCCAGTTTCATCAGGCCAAAAACCGAAGTTGGCGTGTAATCCCAGTCCTTGTAGTTTTCGCCGCTACCGAACGCGGTGAAAGCGGAAAATATTAATAAACCAATCAAGGTAACAGATCGAAGCAGCATCTGTGAGTAATTCTTTTTCATATCGGGATATTTAGTTATTGATCCGGTTGTAATTCTACCTAAACTTAGCATAGATGAACGATAGCATCAAGGTACCTGTTTGGGTACCTTGTACCCGGCCTGTCATAAAATGATAGGCCAGGCTTTTCAAAAATTGACGGTTATGTTTTAAAAATTACCCTATTTTTGTTTTAACCAAATCATTATGAGATCAAACCTGCTGTCAGTCCTTATCCTGTATATTTCTTTGTATGCCGGTGCAGCCGGCGCTCAGTCTAACGAAACAGTAATCGTCAGGGAATCAGGCAAAGATAAAATCGACGTATCGATAGCGGGGCAGCCTTTTACAAGCTTGCTGTATGGCGCAAACATCGAAAAGCCTGTATTGTACCCTTTGCATGCTGCAAATGGAACCGTAGTCACAAGGGGGTTCCCTTTAAACCCCAGGCCGGGCGAGCCGACCGACCACCCCCATCATTTAGGCATGTGGTTTAACTTTGAAAACGTGAACGGCCTGGATTTTTGGAATAACTCATACGCGATACCGGCCGAAAAGAAACATCTGTACGGCTGGATAAAAACCGACCGTATCACCGAAATTAAAAGCGGCAAAACAGGTGTATTAGCTTATCATGCCAACTGGACAAACCAGGCGAATTCAATCCTGCTGGAAGAAAACACGACTTTTTATTTTTCGGGTAACCGCAGCCAGCGCACGATTGACCGCATTACTACGCTTACCGCCGATACGACCGTAGTTTTTAACGATGCAAAAGACGGGATGCTCGGTTTGCGGCTTGCACGCGAATTGCAGATGCCCGCAACAACCGATCAGAAATTTACCGACGACAAGGGTAATGTAACCATCGTTAAAGCAGGTGAGGATAAGATCAGCAACGGCAATTATTTAACCAGCGAAGGCAAAACCGGTGACGCCGCATGGAGCACACGCGGGGTTTGGTGCAAGGTGTATGGTAAAATGGGCCGCGACTCGGTTAGCATCGTCATAATTGATCACCCCGAAAATCCCAACTATCCTACTTTTTGGCATGCCCGGGGGTATGGCTTGTTCGCGGCCAACCCGCTTGGCGAAAAAGTTTTTACCAACGGAAGATCGGCCAAAAACCTGACTTTACAAAAAGGGCAGTCGGTTACTTTTCGGTACCGTATCATTATCCAGGATGGCAACACTACGCTTTCAAAAAAAGAACTCGACGCAATTGCATCGGCTTTTGCCAAACGAAGATAAACCGACACCCTCGTTAATGAATAATTTTTCTGCTTAGCATTATTTTAGTGATTATATTGCCAATCCAATTAAACCAGTGCCTGGCTATTCCGCTGCTATATCATCAGATTAGGCTTAGGCCATAAATTATATAACCTTATGAAAGATTCACGCAGAACATTTATCAAGCAGGCAGCGATCGCAGGTGCAGGGCTCGCGCTAACCAAAACCGCCTGGAGCGCACAAAGTTATAAACGAATAATAGGCTCCAACGACCGTGTACGGGTTGGCGTGGTGGGTTTTTCGGACCGCCACCGCTCATCACATATTCCCAGCTTTATGAACCACTACAAAGAATTAAACTTTGATGTGGTTGCCGTATCCGACATCTGGAACCGACGCAGGGAGGAAGGCGCGGCCATCTGGAAGAGCAAAATGGGCCACGATATTATAGCCTGCCGGAATAACGAGGAGATGTACGGCAAAAAACTGGTTGACGCAGTATTTATAAGTACGGCCGACTTTCAGCATTCTCATCACGCTATTGAAGCGGTAAGAGCAGGGTGCGACGCCTATTGCGAAAAGCCATTTGCCGAAACGATGGAAGATAACCGGAATGCGCTAAAGGCTATAAAGGCGACCGACAGGATAGTGCAGATAGGATCGCAGCGTCGCAGCGGGGTGAATTACCATGCTGCGGCAGATTTTATCCGGTCAGGTAAATTTGGGCCGATAAAGATGGTTGAACTGACCTGGAACGTTAACCAACCCGGCAGGTGGCGGAGGCCGGAGCTGGTGCCGCTGTTGAAAGAAGGTGATACGGATTGGAAACGCTGGATCATGAACCGACCGTACGAGGCATTTGATGCCAGGAAATATCTTGAGTTCAGGCTGTTCTGGCCTTATTCATCAGGCTTGCCGGGGCAGTGGATGAGTCACCAGATAGACACTGTGCATTGGTTTAGCGGCTTAAGTCATCCGCGAAGCGTTGTTGCAAACGGCGGAATTTATATGTGGAAAGACGGCCGCAAAAACTGGGACACGCTAACTGCCGTTTTTGACTATGGACCGATAAACGATCCGTCTACCGCCTTCCAGGTAACATTTGCCTCGCGTATGGATAATGGAGATGAGCATCCGGCCGAAATTTATTATTCCAAGGGGGGAGA
>Ga0134126_10000594_pt1 | contig 46015 bp, 39 predicted proteins | sample KB31752_FD_96881 | JGI IMG/M metagenome (GOLD analysis project Ga0134126, IMG submission 96881) | Terrestrial soil microbial communities with excess Nitrogen fertilizer from Kellogg Biological Station, Michigan, USA - KB3-175-2 | ecosystem: Environmental > Terrestrial > Soil > Unclassified ...
AGCGCCTGCCGGCACCGCGTCGCGGTAGCCATGGCTGAGGTTGTCGTAGACCACCACCGCGTGGCCGTGGGCGAGAAGCGCCTCGGTCATCACGCTGCCGATGTAGCCGGCACCGCCGGCGACGAGGATGTTCATGTTCTCCCATCTACGATCTTATCTATTGTTCCCGCGGGTGTTCCCGCGGGCCGCCCGCTTGGCCGCCACGCGCCGCGGTTCCGCTCGACGCCAACACTGGAAATTGTCCGACAACCTGGATTCGCCTCGGGAACGAATGTCGGGTGCATCAGAAGCGCGGCTCGGTTCTTGGGCGGGCGCGCGGATGGTGTGATCCTTGCGAAGCATTTCCCCCTCTTGCGTGGGGCATTCGGTTCAGCTATGCTTTCTGCGGCGACGGCAAAAGTTCAAGGCTTGTGGCCTTGTGCCGTCGGGAGGGATCCGTAACGTGTTTGTGCAGGAATCATCATGTGATTCACAGGCCGGAGGTTCGCCAGCCTTGAATTCGAACGAGCTTCCTTGGCTTGCTGCCTATACCCGTCCGAAACATGAGGACAAGGTCCGCCAACATTGCCTGCGGATCGGTGTCGAGGTGTTCCTGCCTTCCTACAAGAGCTGGCGGCGGTGGAGTGATCGAAGGAAGCTGATTGAACTCCCGCTTTTTCCTTCCTACGTATTCATGCGGATGACTGAAGATCAAAGGCTGCGGGCCGTGCAGGCGCCCGGATTTCTTTGGTTAGTCCATGACCGGGTCGGTCCGACGGTGGTGGCATCGCAGGAACTGGATTCGATCCGTTGCCTGTTGGCAAGCGGAATGGAGTTCGATCCTTTGCCGCGGGTGGGCTTGGACGATGAAGTCGAAATCGTTCGAGGCGCCTTGCGCGGCTGCCGCGGACGCCTGTTGCGCAAGGATCCGACGGCCATTGTGCTCGCTGTGACCGCGATCGGCGCCGCGATCAAGGTGACGCTTCCCGATCCCTCCTGGGTGGTTCCAGTTGCGAATCGATACCGAGTGGTCCCCGCTGTAGCATGCCGATGGAAGGCGCCGGAGGGCGTGCTTTCTTGAGCAGCACCGCGCGCGCGGCGCACGGCGGCATAGATCACGGGGTGATATGAGCCCGCGTCCGCTTGGCCTTCCGCGCCGAACAAACTATCCCGCATGAACGAAATACCTTCGTTTGCTTTCAACCTGCATACTGATCTCCGCTTTGGCGCCGGCCGTGCGCAAGAACTGCCGGGCTGGCTCGAGGCTTCGGGTTGGCGTCGGGTTGCGCTGGTTGTGGACTCCGGCGCAGCGGCCAACCCCTATTGGCGCGCCGTGGAAACGATACTGCTGCAGAAGTTCGAAGTCGTGCGGCTCGAATCCGACATGGCCGAACCGAGCTATGACTACCTGGACCAAGCCCGCAAGCAATTCGCCGACAAGGACTTGGATGTGTTCGTGGCAGTGGGCGGCGGCAGCACTCTCGATCTGGGCAAGGCGCTTTCGCTGCTGGTGACCAATCTGAAACCTGCAATTGAATATCGCGGCTTCGACCAGCCGAAGAATGCGGGGGTGCCGCTGGTGGCGGTTCCGACGACGGCGGGCTCGGGCAGCGAGGTCACGCCCAATGCTGTATTCACCGACACCTCGGAGCAACGAAAATTCGGCATCAACACCGCCCTATACTTGCCTAGGTTCTGCGTTCTCGACCCTAATCTTACCGCCAGCTGCCCGCCGCAGGTCGCGACCTCGTCCGGCATGGACGCGCTCGTGCATACCCACGAGAGTTACGTCTCGCGCCAAGCCACTCCCATTACCAAGATTTTTTCCATTGCTGCCTTCGAGCTCTTATTCAATCATTTGGCCGCAGCGGTGGAGGAGAAATTCAACGTCGCTGCCCGCGGACACGTGCTGCTGGGCAGCTACCTTGCCGGCACGGCCCTGTTCAACTCCAGCTCGGGCCCCTGCGGCGGGCTGTCCTATCCGCTGGGCGTGCAGTACAAAGTTCCCCACGGACTGGCGGGCGCGGTATTCTTGCCCCACATCATGGCCCACAACGTCGCCCGCGGGTACACTGGATACAAAGCCCTGTATGACCGCGTTGCCGGTGCGCCTTCGATCGCCGACCCCGTCGCCGCCGGCGAGGCGCTGACCGAGCGGATGTTCGCCCTGTGCCGCCGCTTGAATGTTCCCAGCCGTCTTGAGGCCTTTCAATTCCAGCGTGCCAACCTGGATGGGTTCATGGTGCACGTCCGCAAACTGCAAGCTGCCTTTGATTTCAATCCCATCCCATTCGGCGCTGACGACGCGCGACGCATTCTCGAGGAAATGACCGCGCCGCTCGCGGCCAAAGATTGAGCATTCGCCACAAGGAGACTTCATGCCAGGATTCGAACTCATCGATGAACAGGAACGCGCGGCCGTCAATGCGGTTTTTGATAATGGCGGAGTGCTTTTTCGCCAAAGCTTCGCCGCCATGCGCAATGGCATCTACAAAGTCAAGGAGTTCGAAGCCGCATTCGCCGCGTACCAGGGCGCAGCGCACGCCCAGGCAGTGACTTCCGGCACCGCCGCGCTCAAAGTCGGGCTGCAAGGCTTGGGTATTCGGCCCGGCGACGAGGTCATCACCCAGAGCCATACATTTGTCGCAACGGTCGAGGCGATCCTGGAGTGCTCGGCGGTCCCGGTCATCGTCAATATTGACCGGAGCCTGAACATGGATCCGGTCGATTTGGAGCGTTCGATCACCCCGCGCACCCGCGCGATCATTCCCGTCCATATGCTGGGGGTGGCGGCGGATATGGATCGGATTCTTGCCATCGCCGCGCGCCACCGCATCCCGGTGCTTGAGGACACTGCCCAGGCGTGCGGCGGCACCTGGCGTGGTCGGCGACTGGGAACGCTGGGCACGGCTGGAACGTTCAGTTTCGATCACGGCAAGTTCCTGACCACAGGCGAAGGCGGCATGGTGGTCACCAACGATCCCGACGTCTTTTTCCGCGCCCGCTGTTACTCCGACCACGGCCATGAAGACAATCCGAAGTTCCCTCGGGGCGAGGACACCCGGTCCCGTCCCGGCTTCAACTACCGGATGATGGAGCTGCAAGGAGCCATCGGGCTCGTGCAGCTAGCGAAGCTGCCGGCGTCCATCGAGCGCCACCGCGCCAACAAGCTCGCCTTGCGTGCGGCTATCGAGCAGCGGCTCGCCGGCGCCGTCCAATTCCGCAGGGTGCACGATCCCGCCGGTGATACCGGCGATGCTTTGGTGTTTTTCCTGGAGACGGCCGAGCACGCCAAAGCCGTGGCCCGCGATTTGCAGGCGCGCGGAATCGGCTTCAAGAACCTTCCGGACGCCCTGAACTGGCACTTTGCAGGAACCTGGGACCACCTCCTGGCCGGCTTGCCCTGGATGCAGGGCCGCACGATCGCCGAGCACTGCCGTCCGAGTGAAACAGTATTGCGCCAGGCGATCGCGCTGCCAATTTTCTACAAGATGGATTCTGCCCGCATCGAGCATGTGGCTACGCAAGTAGCTGCTGCCGTGGGACAGCACGCCGGCGGCGTGACGGCCTGAAAATCGCCGTCGACTCCGGCCTGCTTCTTCGCCGCACCGCGGGCGCAGCTGCACCGAATCCGGCGTCCGCAGAAGGGCTGCATTGAGGGCTTCTGATTGAACGCGCTGCTTCAAGTGCGCATGTCGTCCGCCCGCCTTCCCGGCAAGTCGATGTTGCCCGTGCTCGGTCGGCCCCTGCTCTGGTACAACCTCGAACGCATTCGCGCGGCGCGAGCCATTGAGACCGTGGTGGTTGCGACCAGTACCGATCCTGGCGACGATGAGATCGCGCAAGCCTGTGAGGCCTGGCAAGTGCCGATCTTCCGCGGCAGTCTGGATGACGTCCTGGACCGCAACTACCGCTGCGCGATCTCGTTCGGCTGGGAGGTGTTCGCCAAGTTCACCGCCGACAATCCGTTGATCGACCCCGCGGTGATTGATGCCGTGATCGCTGCATTTCACCAAGCCCCCCAAGCGTTGGACTTTTTCAGCAACAACCATCCGCCAACCTGGCAAGATGGCCAGGAAATTGAGGTTCTACGCACCTCCGCTCTGGAGCAGGCGTGGCGCGAGGCGGATCGTCCGCACGAGCGCGAGCACGTCACTCCGTTCTTGTGGGATCAGCCCGAGCGGTTTCGGGTGGGCAACCTCAGCCGTCCAGGCGAGGAATGGCATGAGCGTTTCCGCTGGACACTGGACTATCCCGAGGATTTCGAGCTCATCCGCAAAATCTTCGAGGCTCTGTATCCGCGCCTTGGCGTCTTCTCGACCGCAGACATCATGGCGCTGTATGAGCGGTGCCCCGAGTTGTACGGCGTGAACTGCGCGCACGCCGGCAAGAATTGGTACGCCGGCCGCGCTGCGGAAATGCGAACCGTTGCGCCATGACCGCTCCCTTGGACCTGAACATCGGCGGGATTGGCATTGGCCCGGGCCATCCGTGCTATATCATCGCCGAGGCTGGCGTGAATCATAACGGCAGCCTCGCTTCCGCGTTCGCCCTGGTGGACGTTGCCGCTCGATCTGGGGCCAACGCGGTCAAATTCCAAACGTTTCGCGCTGACCAATTGGCCACTCCCGCGGCGCCTAAGGCCGCCTACCAGCTGGAAAGGACCGATCCCGGCGAATCGCAATGGGAAATGCTGCGCCGCCTGGAGTTGACGCCGGCTGCCCATCAGGAGTTGATCGCGCATTGCCGCAGCCGCAACATTCAGTTCTTATCCGCCCCCTTCGACGAAGAGAGCGCCGATCTGCTGGACCAGCTGGGCGTGCCCGCATTCAAAATACCCTCCGGAGAAATCACCAATCTTCCGTTCCTGCGCCACGTGGCGCGCAAACGCAAGCCGATGCTCGTCTCCACCGGCATGGCGGAAATGGTCGAAGTGGCGGCCGCGGTGCAAGCCATTCGGCAGGAGCAGACTCGGGACATTGTGGTTTTGCAATGCACCTCCAACTATCCCGCCGATCCTGCCGATTTGAATTTGCGGGCCATGGCCACCATGGCCCACGCATTAGACCTGCCGACAGGGTATTCCGACCATGCTCTCGGCTTGGAGGCGGCTCTCGCAGCCGTGGCATTGGGCGCGTGCGTGCTGGAGAAGCATTTCACGCTGGACCGCCGCCTGCCCGGCCCCGACCAGAGCGCATCGCTCGAACCTGTGGAACTTGCCGCGCTCGTCCGCGGAATTCGCCGCGTCGAGGCGGCACTGGGTGACGGCATCAAGCGCCCTGCTGCGAGCGAGGCTGGCACCCGTGCGGTGGCGCGGAAGAGCCTGGTCGCGGCCGCTGATCTGCCTGCGGGCGCGTTTTTAAATTCCGCCATGCTGGTGGTTCGCCGCCCAGGCACCGGCATTTCGCCTTCCCAGCTCGAAGAAATTCTTGGCCAACGCCTCCGATGCGCGGTGCCCGAAGGCACCGTGCTCCAGCGGAGCATGTTGGAATGAGACGGATCGGCGTGGTCACGGTGGCGCGCTCGGATTACGGAATCTACCGCCCATTGCTGCGGCTAATTGAAGACGATCCCGCCCTGGAGCTTTGCCTGTTGGTCGGGGGCGCGCATTGGTCCCCAGAATTTGGCCGGACCGCTAGCGAAATCGAAGCCGACGGCTTCCCGATCGCCGCACCCATCGAAATGTCGCTTTCTTCGGATTCCCCGGAAGGAGCGGCAAAGACCATGGGCTTGGGAACGATCGGATTCGCCCAAGCCTACGCCCGCCTTCGGCCTGATTTACTGCTGTTGCTCGGCGACCGCATGGAAATGCTTGCGGCTGCACTGGCAGCGGTTCCGTTCAATCTCCCGTTGGCGCATATCCATGGCGGCGAATCGAGCGAAGGAGCGATGGACGAGGTATTCCGCCACGCGATGACCAAGCTGAGCCATCTGCATTTCGTCGCAACGCCCGAATACGGCGCGCGGGTGGTGCAAATGGGCGAGGAGCCATGGCGCGTGACCGTCTCCGGAGCGCCCGGACTGGACAATCTGCGAAACCTTCCGTTGTTGTCGCGGACGCAGTTGACCCAGCGCCTCGGATGGGAGCTGGCCGAGGGATGCCTGCTCGTGACGTGGCACCCGGCCACGCTGCAGCCCGATGTCGGACGCGCCCAAACCGAGGCGCTGCTGACCGCCCTGCAAAGAAGCGGACGTCCTCTGCTGTTCACCTATCCGGGAGCCGACACCCACGGGCGCGCGATCATCTCCAGACTGGAAGTATTTGTGTCCCAGCATACCAACTCCAAGCTCGTAGCCCACCTCGGCACTCAGAACTATTTCAGCGTTATGGCGCTCGCCGACGCCATGGTAGGGAATTCGTCGTCCGGCCTCATCGAAGCGGCATCATTCCAGTTGCCTGTCGTCAATGTTGGGGAGCGCCAACACGGCCGCATCCGCGGCGCCAACGTCGTCGATTGCGCTCCCATTGCGGACGAGATCGAAGATGCGATTCGCAAGGCCCTCAATCCGGGTTTTCGCGCCGGCTGGGCAGGCCTCGCCAATCCTTATGGCGATGGGCGGGCGGCAGAACGCATCCGCGAACGCTTGATCTCGGTGCCGCTGGGAATCGAACTTCTGCGCAAACGCTTCCATCGAATTGACGCGGAAGCGAGTGCCGGAATTGGGATCGGCGGCGTCCCTTCCGCCCGCTCATGAGCGCAACGACGCCACGCCGCGTGGTGGGAATGGGCGCGGGCGGCCATTGCAAGGTGCTGCTCGACATCCTGCTCGCGGATCGGAATTGGCAGGTGGTGGGCCTCACCGATTGCGATGCCGCGGCGCTGGGCCGGTCGGTGCTGGGCATTCCGGTCCTTGGCAGCGATGACTGCCTGCAGCGCCTGCGCGCCAGCGGAGTTGATGCCGCGTTCATCGGCGTCGGCAGCGTGTCCGACTCCAGGATCCGCCAGCGTTTGCACCAACAGGCGCTGGCACTTGGGTTCGAGCGCATACCTGTGATTCACGCCAGCGCGCAAATCGCGCCCTCGGTGTCCCGCGGAATTGGCCTCATGGTGATGGCCGGCGCCGTCGTCAACGCCGATTGCATCTTGGGCGACAATGTCATCATCAATTCCGGCGCTGTCGTCGAGCACGATTGCCGGATCGGCTCCCACGTCCATGTGGCTCCGGGCGCCGTGCTCGGCGGGGAGGTTGCGGTCGGCCCAGGCGCGCACATCGGACTGGGGGCCCGCGTGATGCAGGGCGTAGTGATCGGCGCCGGCGCCGTGGTGGGCATGGGCGCTGCCGTCCTGCGCGACCTGCCCGAAGGCGCCCGCGTCGCGGGCGTGCCAGCGCGTCCGCTGGGTGGGCACTGAATGCACGAATTGCCGCTCGATACGTTCCTGATCGCGCCCGAGACTGCGCTGCGCGAGGTGATGCTGGCCATAGACCGCAACACCTTTGGCATCGCCTTGGTCGTGGACCGCGACCGCCGCTTGCTGGCCACCGTGACCGACGGCGATATCCGCCGCGGACTCCTCCGCGGCTGCGCCCTGGACACGCCGGTAAGCGCGCTGCTCTCGTTCCGCGAAGCGCCTCCGGTGACCGCTCCACCCCAGGCTGACGACGCAGCGGTGCTGGCCTTGATGGCGCAGCACTCAATTCGCCAGGTTCCACTGGTTGATGATGCGGGCCATGTGCTCGCCCTGCGCTGCCGCGAGCAGCTGCCGGCCCCCGACGCTGCTCCGCGCGCGCTGGTCATGGCCGGCGGGTTCGGCAAACGCCTGCGCCCGTTCACAGACCGCCTGCCCAAGCCGCTGCTGCCCGTCGGCGACCGCCCGCTGCTGCAGCGATTGGTTGAGCAATTGCACGTCGCCGGCGTGCGTCGCGTCAGCATCACCACCCATTTCAAAGGCGAGCTGATACGCGACCATTTCCGCGCCGGTGAGGATTTCGGCCTCGCTATTGACTACCTCGACGAAGATGTGCCGCTGGGCACTGCCGGTGCGCTGGCACTGATGGACCCGCCCGAGGAGCCGTTGCTGGTGATCAATGGCGACATTCTGACGCGGCTCGATTTCCGCGCCCTGCGCAAATTCCATGCTCAGCACCAGGCCGCGATGACCATTGGCGTCGCCCGCTATGATCAACAGGTTCCCTATGGAGTGGTTCAAACCTGCGGCGACGCGGTGACGGCGGTGACCGAGAAGCCAGTCCAGAATTTTTTTATCCTGGCCGGTGTGTACTTGATCGCCAGTCCAGCCTGGGCGCACCTGCGCCGAGGCGAAGCGTGTGACATGCCGGAGCTAATTCGCCGGGCATTGGCGGCCGATTTGCGGGTGCTCAGCTATCCCATCACCGAGTATTGGCTCGACATCGGGCAGCCGAGAGATTATGAACGCGCCCTGGCCGATGTCGCCAGCGGCCGCTTTTGAGGAGGAATTGCCACCTTGGGAACTACTTTGGTCACAGGAGGTGCAGGCTATGTAGGCAGCGCCCTGGTGCCGCGCCTGCTCGCTACCGGACGACAGGTGCGGGTGCTCGATTGGCTGCGCCGTTCCGGCGAAAGCATGCTCCCGGTTTGGGGCGAGCCTGGTTTTCAACTGCTGCGTGGCGACGTCACCAGCCCGGAGGACCGCGAACGGGCGCTGGAGGGCGTGGATGCGGTGGTACACCTCGCCGCCATTGTCGGCGACCCCGCCTGCAAGCTGGAGCCGGAGCTCGCCCGGGCGGTCAATCTCGGCGCCACCTGCGCCCTGGTGGACGCGGCGCGCGCGCGCGGCGTGCGGGATTTCATTTTTGTCTCGACTTGCAGCAACTATGGCATCAGCGATCCAGGCACGCTCGCGAGCGAGGCCTCGCCCCTCAATCCGGTCTCACTGTACGCGGAGACCAAAGTCGAGGCCGAGCGCTATTTGCTTCATTTCGCCGACGAGGCGTTCTTCCCGACCGGATTGCGCCTCGCCACCGTCTACGGCGTGGCTCCGCGCATGCGTTTTGACCTCACGGTCAACGAATTCGCCCGCGATGCCGCGCTGGGACGCAAGCTCGAAGTGTTCGCCGAGCGCCTTTGGCGCCCATACGTGCACGTGCAGGACGTGGCGGCGGCCATCGCGCTGGTGTTGGACGCGCCGCCGCAGCTCCGTTCCGGCCGCGTGTTCAATGTCGGCTTGACTTCAGAAAACTACCAGAAGAAGCAATTGTGCGATCTGCTTCGTGAACGCATTCCCGAGCTCCAGGTCGCATTCCTGGACACGGCCAACGATCCGCGCAGTTACCGCGTCAGCTTCGACCGCATCGGCGCCGAGCTCGGCTTCCAGCCGCGCTATCGCGTGCCAGACGGCCTGGACGAAATCATCCATCTCGTCCGCGCCGGCGTCATCGCGGACCCCGACGCTGCGCGCTGGAAGAACAGTTGAGGTAGATCCGTGCCCGAAGATTTCATCCCCCTGTGCGTGCCCTGTCTGCGCGGGCGCGAGCTTGATTACTTGCGCGAATGTGTGGAGACCAATTGGGTCTCTTATGCGGGCCCGTTCGTGCCCCGCTTCGAAGCCCTCACCGCCGCATCTGTGGGCAGCGCGCACGCCGTCGCCACCAACAGCGGCACCGCGGCGCTGCACATTGCCCTGAAATTGGCGGGGGTGGAACCCGGCGACGAGGTCCTCGTCTCAGATCTGACCTTCATCGCCCCGGTCAATGCCATCCGCTACTGCGGCGCTCATCCCGTGTTTTTCGACGCCGAGCCGCTGTACTGGCAGATCAACGTAGACCACGTTCGCGAATTTCTCGAAACCGAATGCCGCGCCAGCTCCAACCGCTTGTTGAACCGCGCCACCGGGCGCAGAATCGCGGCGCTGCTTCCAGTCCATATCCTCGGCCATCCGCTGGACCTCGATCCCCTGATCGAGCTGGCCACCCGTTACCAGATTCCCCTCGTCGAAGATGCGACCGAAGCGCTCGGGGCGCGGTACCGCGGAAAAGCCGTGGGAGGGTTCGGCGCGTTCGGCTGCTTCAGCTACAACGGCAACAAATTGATCACCACCGGCGGCGGCGGTGTGTTGGTGACCGATGATGCGGACGCCGCCCGGCTGGCCAAGCATCTCACCACCCAGGCCAAATCCAGCATCGAGGAATATTTCCACGATGCCGTGGGCTACAACTACCGCCTCACCAATCTGCAGGCAGCGGTGGGCGTCGCCCAAATGGAGCGGCTCGACGAGTGCATCGAGCGCAAGCGTACAATCGCCGCCCGCTATGCCACCGGCTTGGAGGGCCTGCCCGGACTCACGCTGCCGCGGGAAGCGGAGTGGGCTTTCTCGACCTTTTGGTTGTACACCGTGCTGGTGGATGCGGCCGCGGCCGGCCTCTCCAGTCGCGACTTAATGCGCCGCCTGGCGGAGGACAACATCCAATCCCGGCCCCTTTGGGGCCTGATTCACGACCAGGCGCCCTACCGCGGCGCCCAGGCCTTCCGCATCCGCGTGGCGCCGCGGTTGTTTGAACAAGGGCTCAGCCTGCCCTGCTCGGTGAGCCTCACCGAGGCCCAGCAGGACCGCGTCATCGCCGCCGTGCGCCGGGCGGTGACCACGGCGCCGCCCAAGCTCGCCCTGCCAGTTGCTCCATGACTGAGCCGGCGCCGGGCGTGGTCAAGGTCGTCTTCCTTCTCTCCGCTCCGCTCAGCGAGCGCGATTATCAGCGCTTCGGGTTCGAGTTGCTCCACGCCAACGGATTGCACGTCGAGGCATGGGACCTTTCGCCATGGATCTGGCGGAACCCTCCGACGGCAGGCCAGCCCCGGATTTTCGCCGGCTCGCGGCAGTTCGAGTCGCGCAACGCCGCGCTGGCCGCCATCGCCGGCGTGGGGCCGGACACAATCGCGGTGGCGGTGATGTTTTACAACCTGCGCACGCGGCCCGTGTTCAAAGCGCTCTCACGCAGCCAGGCGCGCTATGCCATGATCAATCTGCACGCGCTGCCCACGGCGGCTGCGAGGCGGCGCATGCCGTTGCCGGCCCTGCTGCGGTGGCGAGCGGTGACGGCAGCCTTGAACCGGTTCTGGCTGCCGTGTCTGCCGGTGCGCCCGCCGCACTTCCTGATCGCCGCGGCAGAAGCGAGCACCATGGTGCCCCCAGGCCGGTCCCCGGAGACCGATTGGATCTGGACGCACGCCCTGGATTACGACCTCTACCTCGAGCAGCGTGAACGGCTGCCCCCGGCTGAACCTGGGCTGGCCGTGTTTCTCGACGAATTTTTGCCGTCTCATCCCGATTATGCCCTGCTGGGTGAGCGGCCGCCGGTGACGCCGGAAAATTACTTTCCCGCGTTGCGGAGTCTTTTTGACGCCATCGAGCTCCAATACGGCATACACACCGCGGTCGCCGTCCATCCCAGCGCCGCCGCCGGGTATGAGCAAGCCGCGCCGTTTGGAGTGCGCGAGATGCGCCGAGGCGCCACCGGCGAGATGGTGTTCAAGGCCGGCCTGGTGTTCTGCCATTGCAGTACCTCGGTTGACTTCGCCGTGATGGTGCGCAAGCCGGTTATCTTCCTCGTGACGGATGAGATGGCCGGAACGGGGGCATGGGCGTTGACCCACGCCATGGCTGCCCTGCTGCGCCGCCCAGTGATCAACCTGAATCGGGAGACCCCGCAACTGGGCGATGCATGGCAGACAGTGGACGAAGCCGCCTATGCGAACTATGAGCGGCTTTATATCAAAAAGCCGGGAACGCCGGAGCTGCCAATCTGGCAGAACGTTGCCAATAGATTCCTGGCAGCGGGGAGCGATCGGACGGTGGCGGAGATGCATCCGCATGCTGGGCGGAATTGATGGCGGCGCAGCGCGAACCCACCAAGCCGGCGCCGGGAATGTTGCGCCGCTTCCAATTCAGCTTGGGCGCCAATTTGGCCCGCGGCGCCCTATCATTCGTCAACGGGATCATCATCGCGCGCGCCATCGGGGCAGCCAGCTATGGCGATCTCAACTTTCTTCTTGCCAGCTTTACCTCCATCATAGCTCTGGCCGATATGGGCGGTGGTTCGGCGTTCTTCTCGTTTCTTGCTGGCCGCAGCCGGCACCGCCGTTTCTTCGCCGTCTATGCGCTGATGCTGGCGGCGCAATTCTGCCTGACGGCGGCGGTGGTATTGTGGCTGCCCGGCGGGTGGTTCCATATGGTCTGGGTGGGCCAGCACCGCGGCCTGGTGCTCCTGGCGTTTCTCGCGAGCTTTCTGAGCATCCAGATCTGGAACGCATTTATCTGGCTGGGGGAGGCCCTGCGGCGCACCGGCCTGGTGCAGAGCCTGAACGTCGCTCGCGCGGGACTGCACACGCTGTTGTTGTTGGCGGCGTTTGGCTTTGGGTGGCTGGACCTCAAGGTCGTGCTCTGGCTTCTCGCGGTGGAATATGCCGCCTTCGTGGCGTTCTTCGCCCGTGGGCTGCTGCGCGCCAACCTGGATGCCCCCGCCGCCGAGCCGCCTAGCTACCGCGCGATCGCTCGCGAATTCCTGCGCTACTGCCAGCCGCTGATCCTCTATGTATGGGTGTGCTTCATCTACACCTTCGCCGATCGTTGGTTGCTGCAGACCTTCGGCGGTTCCATTCAACAGGGCCTGTTTTCCATTGGCCAGCAGTTTTCCACGATTGCCCTGCTGGTGACGCGATCGGTGCTCAACGTGTTCTGGAAGGAAGTTGCGGAGGCGAGCGAGATCGGCGACCGCGCGCGTTTGGAACGCGTGTACCGCGTGGTCGTCAAAGGCGTGTATCTCGTGGCGGCGTTTATCTGCGCCGCGATGGTGCCCTACAGCCGGGAGATCCTTCGGGTGGCGTTGGGCATGGGATTTGTTTCCGGCGCGGCCTGCCTGAGCCTGATGTTCCTGTATCCCGTGCACCAATCGCTCGGACAGGTGCAGGCGGCCTTCTTTTACGCCACCCGCGACACCCGCATGCAGACGCTGATGGGCGTGGTCACGATGGCGCTCAGCCTGCCGGCGGCATATCTCTTGTTGGCCCCCCGGACTGCGGCGATTCCCGGCCTGGGACTGGGGGCGCTGGGCCTCGCGGTCAAGTTGGTGATGGTTCAGATTGTGGTCATCAATCTTCAGGCGTGGGTCATTGATCTCCGTCATGGGTGGCGCCACATCCTTGGCTTTCAACTGGTGCTGCCGGTGCTACTGGGTGTGGCGCTGCTCTCCCGGCAGGCAGTAACATGGGCCGCAACGCTGCTGCACTTTGGCCACGCCCTCTTCTGGATTGCCGGGCTCGGTATCGGCGGTTATTGTGTTGCAGCGGTGGCGTTGCTGCTGGCCGCGCCCGGAATTGCAGGATTTCGCCGGGAGGAAGTAGTGGAAATTTGGCATCGCCTGGCGCCGCGGGCTTCGAGGGCGGCCGCCTGAGTCCGGCGAGGTGAGCGGGTCCACGTGAGCATTGCCAACCGCCTTCTGGATGAACCGCGAGTATGGATCGAGCATCTGGTCGTGTACTGGCCGGAGGGCAGCCCCATCGGAGCCCGGCTACGGCGCGGCTATTGGGCGCGGCGATTGGCGTCTGCCGGGGCACGAACGTCCTATGGGTATGGCACGCGCTTTGACCGGCCCGACCTCATTCACGTGGGCACGCGTTGCAGCATCTCGCATTCCACCGTCTCGGCATCGGAAAGCCTCGGCATATTTATCGGAGACGAGGTCCTGATTAGCTCCGGCTGCTTCCTGCGCGCGGGCCTGCACGCGTATTCCGGTATTGGCGCGACCATCCGGGCACAAGGTCACGAATGTGAAGAATTGGAGTATGCGGGCCGCCGCAGCAGCATCGTGATCGAAGACGACGTTTGGCTGCAACCGCATTCTGTAGTGTTGTCGGGCGCCTGGATCGGCCGCGGCTCCGTCATTCTCGCCAACTCGGTGGTGCACGAACGCGGGGCGCCGGGCTTGATCATGCAGGGGAACCCGGCTCGGCGGGTGGGACAGCGCGCCCGGGCCGATGGGGCGACGCCGTGACCGCCCGCCATTTCCTGTCCCGCTTGTTCGACGAACCGCGCGCGTGGCTGGAGTTCGTGGTGGTCCGCTGGCCCGAGAGCCCCAGCGGCGGCGTGTTGCGTCGTGCCTATTGGCGCTGGCGCCTGGGCTGCCCACGCGATTGCGGCTTCGGCCGCGGGGTGGTGGTCGACTCACCGGCCTTGACAAGGGTGGGCCGCAACACCTCCTTTTCCTCTGAGACGATCATCTCGGCTTCCGACAGCGCCGGCATCTACATCGGCGACAACGTGATCACCGGCCCCCGGTGCCTGCTGCGGGCTGGCAATCACCGCATTGACCGGCTGGATATTCCAATACGCGATCAGGGCCATGTCTACCAGGAACTGGATTACAACGGCCGCACCTACAGCATCGTCATCGAAGACGATGTGTGGCTGGGCGCCAACGTCATCGTGCTGTCCGGCGCCTGGATCGGAGGCGGCACCGCGGTGGCGGCCGGCAGCGTCGTCAAGGGCCGCATCCCGCCCCGCTCCGTGATTGGCCGCAATGGCATCCACCCCCGGCGGCCCCGGAGTTCCGCCGTCACACCCTCATGAGTCGGAACATCGCCATCATACCGGCCCGTCTTGGGTCGTCACGCTATCCCAACAAGCCGCTGGCGCGCCTCTGCGGGCGCACCATGATTGAGCATGTCTACCGGCGGGCGCGCATGTGCGAGCTCCTGGACGCGGTCTGCATCGCCACCTGTGACCAGGCCATTGCCGAGGAGGCGCGGCGCTTCGGCGCCACGGCGATCATGACCGCCAGCACCCACGAGCGCGCCTCCGACCGCGTAGCCGAGGCCGCCGACAGCCTGGATGCCGATATCGTCGTGCTCCTGCAAGGCGACGAACCCATGATTCAGCCGGACATGATCACCGCCGCGTTGCGGCCCATGCTGGAAGATTCCGGCATCTCTTGCGTCAATTTGACGGCGCCGATCCGCACCGAGGAGGAGTTCGAGGACCGCAATACCATCAAGGTGACGCTCGCCGCCAATGGCGATGCGCTCTACTTTTCGCGCGAGCCCATTCCCACGCGGCAGCGCCTGCAGTGGGGCAGCTTCGCCGCCTGGAAGCAGGTCTGCATCATCCCCTTCCGGCACGACTGCCTGCGCCGCTATGCCCAACTGCCGCCAACGCCGCTGGAAATCACTGAATCCATTGACATGCTTCGCCTGCTCGAGCACGGCATTCCGGTGCGCATGGTGCCCACCGAAGCCGAGAGCTACGCCGTGGATACCCCCGCCGACCACCAACGGGTCGAAGCGCTGATGGCCCGCGATCCCTGGCTGGCCCGCTACACTGATTGACGATGAGCCCCATGACGCTGCAATGGAAGGTGCTGGTTTCCGCGCCCTACGCCATGAACTGCCTGCCCTGGTACCGCGAACGGCTCGGCCAGGCGGGATGCGAGATGGTCGTGGCGCCGGTGCGGGAGCGGCTGGAGGAGAACGAGCTGATCGCGCTGCTGCCAGGCATGGATGGCCTAATCTGCGGCGACGACCGCGTCAGCGACCGGGTGCTGGCCGCAGCCCCGCAATTGAAGGTCATCTCCAAATGGGGCACCGGCATCGACTCCATTGACCAGGCAGCCTGCCGCCGCCGAGGCGTCGTGCTGCGCAACACGCCCAACGCATTCAGCGAGCCGGTGGCGGATACGGTGCTGGGTTACATGTTGCTGTTTGCCCGCAACCTCGCCGCGATGAACGGCGACCTCCAGGCCGGCGAGTGGCGCAAACCCCAATCCTACGCCTTGCGCGAATGGACCCTGGGCGTCATCGGCGTGGGCAATTGCGGCAAAGCCGTGGTGCGCCGCGCCGGTGCGTTTGGAATGCGGGTGTTGGGATGTGACCCGGTCGCGCCGCCGGCCGCGTTCCTGCGTGAAACCGGATTGGAGATGACCAGCCTCGAGGATCTGCTCCATCAAGCCGATGCTGTCACCCTTCACGTGGATCTCAACCCCACCTCGTTGCATCTCATCAACCGCCGAAGCTTGGGCGCATTCCGCCCCTCGGCCTATCTGGTCAATACCTCGCGCGGCCCGGCGGTGGAGGAGGCGGCCTTGGTGGAGGCCCTCGACCGCCAGGCCTTGGCCGGCGCCGCGCTCGATGTTTTTGAACAGGAACCGCTCCCCTCCGACAGTCGCCTGCGCCACCGTGCCAACGTTCTGCTCGCGCCGCATAACGCCAACAGCAGCCCCGCCGCCGCCCAGCGCGTCCATGAAAGCACCGTCGCCCACCTCCTGGAGGAACTGCAGGCGCGGGCGCTTCCGGCCTGAGCCTGCTCCGGCTCCAATAAACCGCCATGCAAGTCGTCCTGCTCTGTGGTGGCATGGGAACCCGGTTGCGTGAAGAAACCGAGTTCCGGCCGAAACCGATGGTCGCCATCGGGCACCGCCCGATCCTGTGGCACATCATGAAGTCCTACAGCCATTTTGGGTACAAGGATTTCGTGCTGTGCCTCGGCTACAAGGGCGAGGTCATCAAGGAATATTTCTATCACTATCAGCTTTTCAATCACAATGTGACCCTCACGCTCGGCCGAGAGCACCACATTGAGCTCCACCCCGGCGCCGAGCCCGACGGTGAGGATTGGAAGATCACCCTGGTGGACACCGGCGCCACCGCGCTGAAGGGTTGCCGCATCAAGCGCATCGAGCCCTTTATCACGGGGTCGAGCTTCCTGCTCACCTACGGTGACGGCGTGGCGAATGTGGATATCGGGGCGCTGTTGGCCTTCCATCGCCGCCACAGGAAAATGGCGACCATCACCGGCGTGCATCCGCGCTCCGCCTTCGGGGAGCTGTTCACGACCGAGGGCCGCGTCACCTCCTTCATCGAAAAACCGCAGATTGCGCAGGGCGTGGTCAACGGCGGCTTTTTCGTTTTCGAACGTGAGGTTTTTGATCGCCTCACGTTGGATGAGCATTGCGACCTGGAGTCGGGCTTGTTGGAGGATCTGGCGCGCGAGGGTGAGCTGATGATGTACCTGCATGACGGCGCCTGGGCGTGCATGGACACCTACCGCGACGTCGAATATCTGAACCAGTTGTGGAACGCCGGCCAGGCGTTTTGGAAGCTCTGGCGCTGACACGCCGAGGGAGCGGCAAATACGTGAACATGGATTTTTGGCGCGACCGCGCGGTTTTCGTCACCGGCTGCACCGGACTGCTGGGCTCGGCCCTCACGGGGGCGCTGGTTGAGGCGGGGGCGGAGGTGGTTGGGCTGGTGCGCGATCGCGTGCCGCGCACCAATTTCGACCGCCTCGGCTTGGGCGACCGGATCGTGCAGGTGCGCGGCTGTATCGAGGATTACTTCCTGCTGGAACGCGTGCTCAACGAGTACAGCGTCGAAACCGTGTTTCACCTCGCCGCGCAGACCATCGTCGGCATCGCCAACCGCAACCCCCTTGCCACCTTCGAGACCAATATCCGCGGCTCCTGGAATCTGCTCGAAGCCTGCCGCCGCAGCCCCTGGGTGCGGCGCATCGTGGTGGCCTCCACCGACAAAGCCTATGGCGACCAGCTGGAACTGCCCTATTCGGAGGCGGCGCCGCTGCGCGGGGAACACCCCTACGATGTCTCCAAGAGCTGCGCCGACCTGCTGTGCCGCGCCTTTTGGCGCACCTACCAGTTGCCGGTCGCGGTCACCCGCTGCGGCAATCTGTTTGGCGCCGGCGATTTGAATTTCAGCCGCATCATTCCTGGCACCATCCGGTCGGCGCTGCGCGGTGAGCGGCCGGTCATTCGCAGCGACGGCCGCATGCGGCGCGACTATTTTTATGTGGCCGACGCGGTGGACGGCTATCTCCTGCTGGCGGAATCGCTCGAACGGCCCGGCTGTCAAGGCGAGGGGTTCAACTTCAGCCTGGAGAACCCGATGACGGTGCTGGAGATCTGCCAGCGCGTGCTGCGCCTGATGGGCCGCGCCGACCTGGATCCGGACATTCGCAACGACGCCAGCGGCGAGATTCTGGATCAATACCTGGCCTCCGCGAAGGCCCGCGAGCTGCTGGGCTGGCGGCCCGCTCACACCCTCGATCAGGGCCTGCGGGAAACCATCGCTTGGTACAAGGACTACTTTCATGATTCACGGCGTCCAAGTTACTCCGCTGCGGCAAATTAACGACGAGCGCGGCGCCATTTTCCATATGTTGCGCTGCGACGAGCCTGGCTTCGAGCGCTTTGGCGAGATCTATTTCTCCATGATCTATCCCGGCGTCATCAAGGCCTGGCACGTGCACGACCGCATGACGCTCAACTATGCCGTGGTCGCCGGCCTGATCAAGCTGGTGCTCTACGACGCTCGCGCCGATTCGCCCACGCGCGGCGAGATCCAGGAGTGCTTCCTTGGAGAGCGCAATTACTGCCGCGTGCGCATCCCCCCCGGCGTCCACAACGGCTTCAAGGGGATCGGCGTGGTGCCCGCGCTGGTCGCCAACTGCTCCGACATTCCGCACGATCCGGCCGAGATCCATCGCCTGGATCCATTTACGCCCGACATTCCCTATTCCTGGGAGTTGCGCCACGGCTAGCCGGCCGTCTGGGCGTGGGCCCTGGGCTGCCGGGGCTTGCTGGGCGGGCATTGCCACACTGCTGGCGGCTTGCGGCGGCGCCGGAATCACCCCGGTCCCGCCCCCCCACATTGATCCGTCTAGCGCCGTGGTCGCGCAAGAGCCTCAGGTCCTCGCTGACGGCCTGGAACGGGCCACCCTCGCAGCCAGCGTGCGCTACCTCGATGGCAGCCCTGCCGCCGGCGTCCCGGTGATTTTTTCCGTATCGGGCTCGGGTAATCTGCTGACAGCCGGCTCGACCACGGACAGCTTCGGTGCTGCCAGCGCGACCCTCGCCTCCACCGTCGCCGAAATCAAGACAATCACCGTGACTGCCAACGGCGTGCAACTGCAAACTGCGGCGACAGTACGGGCCATCGCCCCCCAGGGCGACCCGGTCAGAATCCTCAACCCGAGCCGGTTTACGCTCACCTCCCTGCCGGCGCTGCGCATCCCCATTGGGATTCCGGGCGATTACAAGCCCCGCATCGTTCAGCTCGCCGACGGTGAGTTATTGATCGTGGGCTTTACCTACGCCTTCGAGCCCGACGAATATGCTGTGTTCTGGCGTTCCGCCGACAATGGCTTCACTTGGACCCGGCAGTTGCGCCAGGACCTTTACGGCGGCGAGTACGTGCCGACCGTGCTCGCGGACGGAACCTTGGTTCTAACTGATGCGATTTCCGCTGGGGATCCCCACAATACGCCTGGGCCGGCGAAGGGGCACATTCACGCCTCGACCGATGGCGGGGTGACTTTTTCCGACCTTCAGATCGGGCCTGCGGGATTCGCATCCGGTTTGTATGCCGGTTCTGAACGCCAGCCCTGGCAATTGCCCGACCCGCTCGGCGGCTGGGATACCCTGATCGGAGTCACCGATATCAATACCTCGCCGGATCATCCATATCTTTGGAAATCGAAAAACGATGGCATGACCTGGGACACCAGCACCGTACCCGATACCCAGGGCTGGGACGACTTCGATGGCTTTTTCACCGAATGCGTAACCTGGGTTGCGCCCTCTCGCAAGCTGCTGCACGTGATTAGAGTTGATGCTTTTGCCCCTAACTGGGTCATCCCTGGCGACCCTCCGCCGGGTCCACCCAGCGATGACAGCGATGACCACATGATGATCTGGCAGTCTACCGACAGAGGATTGACCTGGACTCGCCACGGCGACAGTTACGGCACGTTTGGTACCTACGGGCAGTATTATCCGAGCTTCACGAAACTGCGGGATGGAAGGCTGTTGCTCTCCTATACGCAGCGTGGCATGTCTTCCGCCGGCGACGGCCTTGGGGTGCATGGTCTGCTGAATTACGACGACGGCGAGACCTGGGACTTTCAACACGACATCATCTGGATTGACGACCAGTCGCCGCCCGGCGAGCCCTCGGGCGGCGGGTTCGGGAATTCGCTGCAGCTGAACGACGGGGCACTGCTGACGCCCTACTCCTATCGGGATGCAAGCGGCAACATAGATGTCGAAGTGGTCCGCTGGTCGCTGCCCCAGGATTGATCCATGCCGCCGGTCAGCATCATCATTCGCGCCTTCAACGAGGAAAAACACCTGCCGAGCCTGTTCCGGGCGCTGCGGGATCAGGCGTGGGCCGATTTTGAGACCATCGTGGTGGACTCCGGGTCGTTTGACCATTCCCGCGCCATCGCCCGCGAGCAGGCCAGCCGGTTGCTGTGCATTGAGCCGCGCGATTTCACCTTCGGTCATTCCTTGAACGTCGGCATCGCCGCCGCGGCGGGCGAGTGCATCGCCATCGTGTCCGCCCACACCGTTCCGGTGGATTCGGATTGGCTAGGCAGCCTGATTGCCCCCTTGCAGGATCCGGAGGTGGCGATGGCCTATGGACGCCAGATCGGCGATCAGCGCTCCAAGTTCAGCGAGCGCCGTGACTTTGAACGTCTCTTCGGCCCGCGGGCGCGCCGCCACACCGACCCCGGGGACTGCTTCGCCAACAACGCCAACTCGGCGCTCCGCCGGGAGCTGTGGCGACAGCATCCGTTCAATGAGCATCTGCCCGGGTTGGAAGACCTGGAATGGGCGCGCTTCTGGGCCGGCTGCGGCCGCGACATTGCCTACGTGCCTGAGGCCGCCGTCTACCATATCCATGAAGAGACATGGGACCAGGTCCGCCGCCGCTACTACCGTGAAGCTGTGGCTGCCAAGAGCCTCGGGGTCCTGGGCCCCAGGCACACCGTGCGCGAGATTTGGCGAGAAAGCCGCCACTGCGTTGCCGACTTGGCGGCGGCACGGTCCAGCGAACCCGCGCGGCTACAGGAAGTGGCGCGCTTCCGCCGGGCCAAACTGGCCGGCACCCTGCGCGGGCTCTGGGATGGCGCCGCGGTGGAGAACCCTCTGACCTGCACCCCCTTGTTCTTTGACCGCAGTCAGCGCGCCGCGGTCATTCACGGCCCCGGCCACGCCCGGTTCGATACCGTTCCGGTGGCGCCTCCTCGTCCAAGCGAGGTCCTTATCAAGGTTGCTTTCGAAGGCGTCTGCGGTACCGACTTGGAAATTTATGCCGGTTCCCTAGGCTACTACAGTACTGGCAAAGCCGGCTATCCCATCACCCCGGGGCATGAGTTTTCGGGTCGCATCGCCGCCTTGGGCTCCTTGGTCAAGGATTTTCGCGAGGGGGATCGCGTGGTCGCCGAGTGCATCCAAAGCTGCGGCGCCTGCGGCGAATGCCAGCGCTCCAACTGGACGGCCTGCGCGCAGCGGCGCGAGACCGGTGTTATCGGACTGAACGGCGGTTACGCCGAATACGTTACGGTTCCCGCCCGCTTCGTCCATGCCGTGCCCGAGGCCGTCCCGCTGGCGCACGCCAGCATGTGCGAGCCCCTGGCGGTGGTGCTCAAAGGCCTGAAGCGCTTGGCGGCATCCTGCAGGAACCCCGGCCCTTGGCGCTGCGCCGTCCTGGGCGCCGGCCCCATCGGCCATCTCTGCGCGCGCATCCTGCGCGAGCGCGGGCACGCCGTTTCGATGTACGACGCCAGCGCCCAGCGGCTCGCCTATTTCGCTGGCACTGGCATCGAGACCGGCTTGCAACTGCAGCAGCTCACCGGCTTCGAGGCCTTGATTGACGCTACCGGCGATCCGGAGGTCCTCGACGCCATGCTGCACGGCAGCGGCACCGGATCCGCCCTCCTGCTGCTCGGGCTCCCCTACGCCCGGCGCGAGTTCAGCTTCGAGAGTGTCGTCAGCTACGACAAGACCATCGTGGGCTCGGTCGGTTCGAGCGCCGCCGAATTCGACGAAGCGCTCCAGGTTCTGCCCGGGCTCGACCTCTCATTGTTCACGCAACGCTTCTTTCCGCTGGCGGAGTTCGCGGACGCTTGGGATTGTTTCCGGCGGCGTGAGGTTCTGAAGGTGCAGTTGGCTGTGGACCCGGAGTTGGATTCGCAAGCCTCACGCTGAGCCCGGCAGCTCCGTTTATGGCTAAATACATTGTCACCGGCGGCGCCGGCTTTATCGGTGCAGCCATGGCCCGCGCCCTGCTCGCGCGCGGCGATGCCGTGCTCGTGGTGGACAACCTCTCTACCGGATACCGCGAGAACGTCCCGCCCGGCGCCGAGTTCATCGTTGGCGACCTCGGCCGGCCCGAGGTGATCGCGGCGCTGCCACCGTCCGGCGTGGCAGCGGTGCTGCATCTGGCAGGGCAATCCTCCGGCGAAGTCTCGTTTGCGGATCCCGATTACGACCTGACCGCCAATACCCTGAGCACGCTGCTGTTGTTGCAGTGGTGCCAGAAGCACGGTGTGCCGCGCCTGATCTATGCCAGCTCGATGAGCGTCTATGGGGAAGTGCCCGACGCCCCCGTCGCCGAGGATCACGTTGCCTGCCCACTGGCCTTTTACGGCGTTAGCAAGCTGGCCTCCGAGGGTTATCTGCGCATCTACGACCGCCGCGGCGTGCGCACCACCGCATTGCGCATGTTTAACGTGTACGGGCCAGGGCAAAACATGGCCAACCTGAAGCAGGGTATGGTGAGCATCTACCTGGCCTACCTGCTGCGGGGCGGGCCGATTATGGTCAAGGGCGATCCCCGCCGCTTCCGCGACTTTATCTATATCGCCGATGTGGTTGCCGCATGGCTCGCCGTGCTCGATTGTCCCGCCAGCTTCGGCCGCATCTACAACCTGGCTGCCGGACTTCGCACCGAAGTGGGTGTGCTGCTGCAAAAATTGGTCCATGCGGCCGGCTGCGACCCATCGGAGATGCCGATCGAGTTCGTCGGCGGAACCCCCGGGGATCAGTTTGGCATCTACGCGTCAATTGAGCGGCTGCGCCAAGATGCCGGCTGGCAGCCGCGCGTGGGGCTCGAGGATGGCCTGCGCCGCATGGTGGACTGGGCGCGGCCGCGGGCGCGGCCGCAGGCGGCCCGGAGGCCAGGTCCATGAACCCCCAGCCCCAGCATTGTCCGCTCTGCGGTCACCCCGCCGGCCGTTTCGAGGTGGCCGGAGAATATGTCTACGGCGGACGGCCGGACCAGCATTTCTATGCCTGCGCCGCCTGCACCGTGGCCTTCATCTACCCTCCCATGACGGAGGCGGAGGAGCGGGAATTTTACGCCCGCGAGTTCGAAAAATTCATGCAGACCCGCGCCGGAAGCGACGGCGGCTGGCAGGGACCGGAAGCCCACATCGCCGCCAACCAGTCAACCGTCGCTCGCCGTCTCGCGGTCCTGCGCCCGTTGCTGCCCCCGCCCGGCTCGCGCGTGCTCGAATTCGGCTGCTCGTCCGGCTTTATGCTGCTGGCCCTCCGCGCGTTGGGTTTGGACGTAATGGGCATGGAGCCCAGCGGTGGATTCGTCGAGTTCGTCCGCTCCCGCGGCATCCCGGTGGCCGGCTCCGAGGCGGAGCTCGAGCGCTTGGCGCCGCCCGCTTCGCTCGACCTCGTCTTGCACTTCTTTGTCTTCGAGCACATGCGCCACCCGCTCGAGTTCCTGCAACGCTCGGTCAGCCGGTTGAAGCCCGGAGGCCAGTTGTTCTTTGAAGTCCCCAGCGCCAGCGACCCCCTGGTGACCATCTATAATATCCCCGCCTTCCACCGCTTCTACTGGTCGGCCGCCCATCACTGGTATTTCAACCGGGCTTCGCTCGCATACCTCCTCGATCGCCTGGGCCTGCGCTATCAACTGATCCCCGAACAGCGCTACGACCTGTCCAACCACATGTGGTGGGCATTGGCAGGAAAGCCGGGCGGGGCCGGGCGTTTTTCCGCCAGCTTCACCCCGGAACTCAAGGCGGCTTACCTCGAATCCATGCGCCGCACCGGACATTGTGACACCTACTTTGTCCACATCGTGAACACGCCGCGCTGAGCCTCGTCACGCGGCGCCATGGCGACCATCTTGCAACTCTGTTTCGCACCTGCGCTCACCCGGCGCTACGCGCGGCGGCTGCCCCCCGCCGCCGAGTGGGTATACCTGGGTACCAACCTCCGTCGGCGGGCGCGGGCCCAGGTTCGGCTGGGGGTAACGCGACAGCGGGACATCGGGCGCGAGCTCACCGATGCTGCCTATAGCATCCGCGACGAATACCAGAACTGGATGACCGCCTTCGGGCACTGTCAACCCGACGCCCGCATTTGGGAGGCTGGCATCACCGCTACCCGCAGCCCATTGCTCAGTGACCTCTTCCAGTTTGCGGCCTATATGGAGCTGCTGCGGGGCTGGATGACCGTCAAAGCTGCCGCCGCCCCCGCCTGCGTTGTGATCGAAGACCCTTGGCTCTGGGACGCGGTGCGGGAGACCATCGGCAGCCATGTTGGCGTCGTGTGTCACGGCCGGGTCGGACTCGCGCAGTGCCGCTACCGCCTGCGGGCCGCGGGGCGAGCCCTGGCGGCACGCTTGTTCTTCGCCATTCGCGCCCTGGGTCTGCAACTGGAGTCGCGCTGGACGTTGCCAACGGAACCCGGCGGCGACCGTCCCTGGATCCTGATCCACATTTCGATCGAGAGCCGCTCATTCGATGAGTCCGGCCGGCTGCAGGATCCCTATAGCGGGAGACTGCGCCAGATTCTCGAAGAGAACGGAGAGCGAGTGGTGTGGCTGACCCACCTCACGCTGCCGCAGGCAGTTCTGCGAAGACTGAAGCCCTTGGCGAGTGAAGTCCTGGCCCTGCCCCGGTACACCACGGTGACCGAGGTCTTGATGTGCGCCGCGCGGCGTTACCATGTGGAAATACCCGGGACGCACGCTCGCTTTCGCGGGTGGGACCTGACGCCGATGTTACGGCGCGAAACCTTTGAGACCCGCAGCCGCACCGGCTACATGCAAGCCGCCCTGATGGAGCGCGCAGCCCGCCGGTCGGCGGCGCGTGTGGGCCACCGAACCCGGGCACTGGTGTTCGCGGCGGAAAACCAAGAGTGGGAACAGCCGCTGTTGCGGGCTTGGCGCGCGGCCTCGCCCTCCACCTGCCTGATCGCGCACAAGAACTACCCCATGCGCCCCCTATTGCTGGGAGAATTCGTCCCGCCGCGGCCGGGCGCGGCCGCGGCTGCGCCCGACACCATCGCGGTATGCGGAGACCACAGCCGCACGCTGCTGCGGGACTGCGGGTTTCCCGCGCACATGGTTTCGCTGACCGGGGGGCTGCGCTTTGCCTGGGCTCAGGGCCAGGTCGCCACCCCCCGCGCCCGCGGCGCGAAGTCGGCGACCGAGGCCCGGGTGCTGGTTCTGCTGCCCTATTCCCTGGTTCTAGGCCGACTGGCGGTGGCCGATTTGAGGCACCAACTGCAACTGCCGCTCACCGTACAGCCGAATCGGCGCGTGCGGTTCAGCATAAAATTTCATCCACTCACTGGACCATCCCAGCTCATGCGGGGCGACCGCTCCCCGCTGCCGTCGCATCTGGATTATTGCCATGATGCTCTCGCCGACGCTCTGGCGAAAACGGATTTGGCACTCTACGTCCCTTCCAGTAGCGCGGTTTGGGAGGCCACCGCAATGGGCGTGCCGGTGTTGTTGTACCGCCCGGATGCTCTAGAAACGGACTGCTTCCCGCCGGCGCAGATGCCCTTTCCGGTGTGCGCGCGCGCCTCGCTGCGCGCGGCCGTCCAGCAATGCCTGGCGGAGCTTCGCCCGGCCGTTGCCCAGGCACAGGCCAAACTGGCTGAGCTAATCGCGCCGGTAGACGAGAGCGCGTGGCTGCGGGCAGTACGGGGTGCGCCCTTGGAGATTTGCGATCCGATGGTGGCCGCTGCTGCCCAGCCGCAGGCCGCATCGTGATGCATCTATCCCAGAGCGAGTGGCACGGCTTGCCGCTGGCGGAGCTGGCGCGGGCTAGCGGTAGCCGCCCCGATGTCCCACCCTCGCCCGCCTTTTACCGGCTCTTCTATCAGCGCCTGCGGGAAATGAACTATGCATTCAACCAGGCGTGGCTGGAAGCAAAGAATCTTGAGACGGAACGGATGCGATATTACCTGGACCATGCAAGCAGCACCGCTGGCGGACGGGCTAAGGCCGCAAGCATTGGCGCGGGCCTGGGCGTAGTGGAGGCCCCGCTACTGGAGGCTGGCTACGACCTCACCCTGCAGGAGTGTCAGGATGAGTCCTTCGACTACCTCCGGCGCCGCGGGCTGAGTTTTCGCTGCTTCATTGGGCCGGATCTGACGCAAATGCCCGGCCAGCCCTTCGACATCGCTTTCATGTTTACCGTCAGCTATGTCGTGGCACCGGGGGAATATGCGGCATTCCTTTCCGGCCTGTGCAGCATCCTGCGCCCGGGTGGTAAGCTGGTTCTCTGGGATCCGCTGCCGACTTGGAGGAACCTCCCCCTCGCGCGCCGCGTGCTCGACTGGAGCAAGCGCCGGGAGAGTATTTTTTGGGGCTGGCTTCGGACTCCACGCGAGCATGCCCAGGCTCTGCGCAGGGCCGGTTTTGCGCTGGATGAAATTTTTGTGACAGGATCGAAGGGCAACGTAGTCAGGCGTCTGGCGCCGTCGGGCGCTTGGCGGTGGGGACAGGGGGTCGCGCAATACCTGGTGGCCCATCGCGCCTGAACCTGCGAGGGCCTGAACCTGCGAGAGAATGATGCGACTGTCCAAATCCGTCCTGGGCCCGGCCGAGCGCGATGCCGTGGACCGCATCTTGCGTGCCGAATTTCTGGGCACCGGACCGGAAACCCAACAGTTCGAACAGGAACTGGCCACCTATCTTGGCGGAGGTGTCACGGTTGTTTGCGTCAATACCGGCACCGCGGCGCTGCAACTGGCATGCCAGGCCTGCGGTCTCGCACCCGGCGATGAAGTGCTGGTGCCCTCGCTCACGTACGTGGCATCATTTCAGGCGATCACCGCCGCCGGCGCCACGCCCGTCGCCTGCGAGGTGCATCCGGCGACGGCCCTGCTGGACCTCGAAGACGCCGCACGGCGGCTCTCCCCCCGGACCCGCGCGATCATGCCGGTCCATTACGCCAGCAGCGTCGGCGATCTTCCCGCGCTCTATGGCTTTGCTCGCAAACACGGCTTGCGCGTCGTCGAGGATGCCGCGCATGCGTTTGGCTGCACCCACCAGGGCGCTAAGGTCGGCGCCCAGGGCGACGTGGTTTGTTTCAGCTTCGACGGCATCAAGAACATCACTTCCGGTGAAGGCGGCGCGGTCGTGACCCGTGATCCCGGAGTCGCCGAGCGTGTCCGCGACGCGCGGCTGCTCGGCGTCATGCGCGACAGCGAAAATCGCTACCAGCGCAAGCGCAGTTGGGACTTCGACGTCAGCCACGCGGGCTGGCGCTACCATATGAGCGATATCATGGCTGCCATCGGCCGCGTCCAGCTCCGGCGCTTCGAGGCCGACTTCCGGCCGCGCGGCGTCGCGCTGGCGCAGCGCTACCGCGAGCGCTTGCGGGGCATGCCAGGGGTGGCGCTGCTCACCAGCGACCTTGGGCCGGTCGTGCCGCATATCCTGCCCATCCGGGTCCTGGCCGGGAGGCGCGACGCGGTGCGCCAACAGTTGGAGGCCGCCGGTATCGGAACCGGAATTCACTATAAGCCCAACCACCTGTTAACGCGCTTCCGCTCCCCGCACCCGCTGCCCCGGACCGAAGCGCTCTACGAAGAGTTGCTATCCCTGCCACTGCACCCGGATCTGGGCGAAACCGACGTGGACCGGGTGACGGATGCGCTCGAGCAGGCCCTGGCGCTGCCCGCGGTGCTTGCGAAATAGTCAAAGCCCCTTCGCACCAACGTCTTTTTCATAGGAGAACTTCGATCCATGCGCATTCTTATCCTCGGCGGCGACGGCTACCTCGGTTGGCCCACCGCCATGTACCTTTCCCAGCGCGGTCACCAGATCGCCGTGCTCGATAACTTCGGCAAACGCCGCTGGGAAATGGAATTGAATGTTGAGCCCTTGCTGCCCATCCGCACCCTGCACGACCGGGTGCGCCACTGGAAGGAGGTATCCGGCCACGGCATCGAGCTGTTCGTCGGCGATTTGCGCAACTACGGCATTGTCGCCGACGTGCTGCAGTCGTTCCGCCCCGATGCCATCGTCCACTATGGCGAACAGCCCTCCGCGCCCTACTCGATGATGGACGTGCACCGCTCCGTCTTCAGCCAGACCAACAACGTGGTCGGCACCTTGAACCTCATTTGGGCCATGAAGGCCCACCTGCCCGACTGCCACCTGGTCAAGCTCGGCACCATGGGCGAATACGGCACGCCCAACATTGACATCGAGGAGGGCTACATTGAGATTGAACACAAGGGCCGGAAAGATCTGCTCCCCTTTCCCAAGCAGCCCGGCTCCTTCTATCACCTCTCCAAGGTCCACGACAGCCACAATCTTCACTTTGCCTGTCGAATCTGGGGCCTGCGCGCCACCGATCTCAATCAAGGCGTCGTTTACGGCATGGAAACCGAGGAGACCGCGCTCAATCCAGATTTGGCGACAAGTTTCCACTACGACGAAGTCTTCGGCACGGCCTTGAACCGCTTCTGTGTGCAAGCAGTTTGCGGCTATCCGCTTACCGTCTACGGCAAAGGGGGGCAGACCCGCGGGTTCCTGAATATCCGCGATACCTTGCGCTGCGTCGAGCTCAGCGTCCTCAACCCCGCCGCGCGCGGCGAAATGCGCGTGTACAACCAGTTCACCGAGCAATTCAGCATCCTCGAACTGGCGCAGTTGGTCCGCCAGCAGGCCGCCAAATTGGGCTTCAGCGTCGAACTCGACCACCTCCCCAATCCGCGTTTTGAGAAGGAAGAGCACTACTATCACGCGGCCCATACCAAGCTGCAGGAATTGGGCCTGCGTCCGCGTCTGCTCTCCGACGAGCTGATCCAATCCATGCTGCGCCAGATCGAGGCACACCGCGCTCGGATCAAGCCGGATGTGATCCAGCCACGTGTCACTTGGCAGCAGGGCATGGAAAAACCGAGCGAGAAATTCTTGTGGGCGGCAAGCTACTGACCTGGGGCGCTTTCCGCGCCCCAGGCGTCTAGGCTGCGGGGCATCCTTTGGAATTACAGGCATACCTCAAGCTGGTGGTGCGCGTGCTGATCATCGCCAGCGTGCTGCTTGGCGCAATATTCCGGTACGCGCGCACGTTCCCTTCCGTGCCCGCTTGGTTCGGATCGGCGCCGTGGGTCCTTCTCCTCCTGACTGCAGCCCTCGCCTTCCTGGTGTTTCTCGCTGAGATGCCCGCCATCGGCCTCGCCGACCTTGCCATGTTCGCGCTGATGTGCTTGATCGCGCTGACCTACCTCACCAGCACCGCGCGCTATGGAGTTGCGGATCAGCTGCCGTTCGCCGGGAATTTCCTGCTGCCAATCCCGGTCTTCTTCGCCGTGCGCCTGGATCGCAAGTTCACTCCCGAGTTGCTCGAAACGGCCTTGGTGCCATTTGCGCTTGCCGCGTCTGGGCTCAGCCTGATCGAGTTCTACACCGACAATTTCGGCGCCCGCATCTTCAATTTCGGCTCCTACTGGAACGAGGTCGGGAATGTCGGCTACCATGCCAGCGCGGTGCATTACGCCCTGCTAGGCATGCGCAACCGGCCTTGGGGCGTTCTCGCATTGCCCGAGTCTTCTGGCGCGCTGATGGCAGCGCTGGCGCTCTATTTCTGCGCCGGCCGTAAGACTCCGCTGCGGCTGACCTGCATGGCCTCGTGCATCGCCGCAACCTACGCTTCCGGCTCTCGAACTGCGATCTTGACGATTGCCGTGTTTGGGCTGGTCATGGCCTGGCACTCCGACCTGCCCCGCCTCATCAAGTACCTTTCCGGCTCCGTCGCACTCATCGCCGCCGTGGTGGAAGTTGCGACCTTGACTACGTTCTACGATCCGCAGCTGCAGATCCACGGGTTTATCTATCTGACCCTGCAAAATTTTTGGAACTTCATCTCGCCCGTTCAACCCACTGCCTTTGTCATCCATCTTTTCATGGGCGGAGGAGGCATCAGCGTTGCAAACCCCATGACGACGTTCACCGGCGAGGTGGCGCTGCTGAACTGGGTGGCCTACCTTGGCGTGCTTCCGTGGCTGGTTATGGCCCTGCTTTTCTTTTTCGCTTCTCGGAGGTACGCCGGTGCCAGCCGATTCCTGCCCACATGGGCGCGGCGCATCCGCCCCGCCTATCTCTTGATGCTGGCTGTGACCTTTGGCTCGCTCCACTACGATGCTGTCTCGCGGTATCCGAGCAATGTAATCGTGGCGGTGATCCTCGCCCTCCTGCTTCGGCCGGTGCGCGATTCCTTCCCCAACGCGGCCGCGCCCGTATTTTCCGCGCCGCTCGCCCAGTCCAATCGCCAGCTTGTGCATCCATGAATCCCCCCCTGGTCACGGTCATCATGAATTGCCTCAACGGCGAGGAATTTCTTCGCCCGGCTCTGGACAGCGTTTTCGCCCAGCGATTCGAGGATTGGGAAATTGTCTTTTGGGACAATTGTTCAAACGATCAAAGCGGCGAGATTGCCCGGTCGTACGGAGACCGCATCCGCATCTTCCGCGGCGATCGGGTAATTCCGCTCAGCGCTGGACGGCAGTGCGCTTCCCAGCGCGCGCTTGGAAAGTATTTGGCCCTGCTTGACACCGATGACCTATGGCATCCAGATTTCCTTTCCGCAACCGTTGCCCGGCTCGAGAACAACCCGGCCTGTGCCATCGTCTGGACCGATGCGTGGCAGATTGGCGCTGACGGCGCCCGCCTACGCCGATACAGCCAATTCACGCCGTTTTATCGCGGCTTCCAATTCGAGCGCCTGCTGCGCGAACAGTTCATCAGTCCATCCTCCGCCATGGTCTTCCGCGCCGAGGCGGTGCGCGACGTCGGCGGATGGGACGCGGATTTCACCATGATGGCCGACGCCGAATTGCTCTTGCGTTTGGCCAGTTGCTATCAAATTGATTTCTGCCCCGAGGCGCTCTCCTCCTGGCGTTCCCATGGCAGCAATGCCTCGGACCGGATCATTCAATGCTGGCAAGAGTGGAAAGCGCTGCTGCGCAAGTGGCGAACGCCGCCCCGGCGCCACCTCGCTCCTGCCGCCGCATACGGCCAGTACGCCCTCCGCATCAACCTCAAGCTCGCGGTTGCCGCCTTTCGATGGTCTGGTTATGGGGAGGTCGTAAAGTCATTGGCGCGCGCTGGCGCCATTGTGGCGCGCCACCCCTCGCTCGCATTGGCGATTCCGTCCATGGCACGCAATCATTTCCCCATGGATCGGCGCCGGTTTCGCCCTCAATCTGCCCGCTGAGAGAAGGCACCCGCCCGCAGCTCCGGGTGGACGGTCACGCAATGAATAAACTGACGATGGCCGCGCAATTCGGCTTCTGGGCGTCGCTGGGGCTGGTTGCCTACGCCTATTGCGGCTTCCCGTGGCTCGTGCGCTTCCTGGCGCGCTGGTGTCCGGAGCCTGGCCTTGCCGGTCGCCCCCCCCTGCCGTCGTTTGCCGTCATTGTCACCGGATGCAACGAAGAGGCTGCGATTGCCGCTCGCATCGAAAACCTCCTCGCGCTCGACTATCCGCGCGAGCTGGTTGAGATTGCCATCGCCTGCGATGGCTGCACCGACGCCACCGCCGAGATTGCCGCCGGCTTTTCCGCTCATGGCGTGCGCGTCTTCGACTTTCCGCAAAATCGCGGCAAGGCCGCAGTTCATAACGACGTGGTGCCCCGCCTAGGCGCAGCGATTCTCCTGTTCACCGACGCTGAAACTGCCTTCGCCCCCGATTTTCTATCCGTGCTCGCGCGCTATTTCGCCAATCCCCGCAACGGATGCGGTTCCGGCGACCTGACGTTGCGCCCCCAGGGCGAAATCGGGCAAGCCGAATGCAGTTATTGGAACTATGAAAAACGGATCCGCTATTGCGAGTACCGCCTCGGCCTGCTGCCGTTCGCCTCTGGCGCATGCCTTGCCATCCGCAGAGAATTGTTCCATCCCATTCCGCTATACTCTGCCGAGGATAACTTTCTGTGCTACACCGCTCCTGCCGATGGCTATCGCGTGTTCTACGCGCGCGAGGCGCGCTGCTGGGATTGGTCCGTCCCTGATCATGCCCGCCACTATCGCAAGCGGTACCGGACCGCGCTGAAATCGTTCCAGGGCGCCATGGGCTGCGTTCCCCTTCTGGCGCGCGGCCGCTGCTGGGGCCCGTTGTGGGCTCTGATTTCGCATCGTCTGCTGCGCTGGCAGAGCGGATTCTTCCTGGCGCTCGCGCTGCTGTGCAACTTCTTGCTGCTCGACCGCGGTTGGCTCTACCGATTCTGCCTCGCGCTGCAAGCTTGCCTGTACGCCTCCGCAGGCGTCGGCTGGTGGCTGCAGCGGCGCCAGGCTGATCACCCCCGCTGGCGCTTTTTCGCGCTCGCGCATGGCTTTGTCTCGGCTAATCTTGCCTTCTGCCATGCCATGTTGCATACTGCCGCCGGACGCCGCCTGCACCAGTACCAGCCTGCGCGCCAGCAGACTCCCTCCGCACCCGCACCGCGCTGATGCGATCCCTCCTTCCTGGAGCCTCAATGAACTCTCCGATCGTGCAATCTGAAGCCCAGTCCACCCGGGCCCGGTTCCTGCCCTTCCATCGCCCCAGCATCGGGGAAGAAGAGATCGAAGCCGTGACCGCGGTCCTGCGCTCCGGCTGGCTGACCACCGGCGCGGAAGCGCACGCGTTCGAAGAGGAATTCGCCCGTGCGGTCTCGGCGCCGCACGCTCTCGCGCTGAACTCCTGCACCGCCGCCTTGCACCTCGCACTCGAGGCTTCCGGAATTCGCGCTGGCGACGAGGTTCTGGTGCCGACCATGACCTTTGCCGCGACTGCAGAGGTGGTCTGCTGTCTCAATGCCAAGCCCGTGCTCGTGGATTGCTGCTCCGACACCTTGAACATTGATCCTGCCGCCGCCGCTGCCGCGGTCGGTCCCCGCACCCGCGCGATGATCCCGGTGCACTACGCCGGCCAGCCCGCCGATCTGGATGCGCTCGCAATGCTCGCGCGCCAGCGGGGATTGGCGCTGATCGAAGACGCGGCCCACGCGTTTCCCGCAGCCTGGCGCGGACGCCCGATCGGCAGTCACGGCAACCTCACCTGTTTCTCGTTCTACGCGACCAAGAACATCTCCACCGGCGAAGGCGGCATGGTCACGGGCTTCGACGAAGAAGCCATGCGGCGCATGCGCCGCATGAGCCTGCACGGCATCAGCCACGACGCCTGGAAACGCTACACCGCCGAAGGATCGTGGTTCTATGAGATCGAAGATGCGGGATACAAATACAATCTCACCGATATCGCCGCCGCCCTCGGACGCGTGCAATTGCGGCGCGCGACTGCAATGCGCGCGCGTCGGCGCATGCTCGCCGACAGCTATGCCGCCGCCCTCTCGGACCTCGAGGCGGTCGAAATCCCCCGCGCCCAGCCGGACAGCGAGCACGCCTGGCATCTGTACCCCATCCGCCTGCGGCTGGAGCAATTGCGCCTGGACCGCGCCGCCTTCATCGCAGAATTGCGCGCCCTGAACATCGGCGCCAGCGTCCATTTCATTCCGCTCCACCTGCATCCATTCTATCGCCGCCAAGGCTGGCGTCCCGAACAGTTCCCGGTGGCCTCGCGCGAATTCGCACGCCTGATCTCGCTGCCGCTCTACTCCGAGATGACCGACCAGGACCTTGAGCGCGTGGCCCATGCCGTGCGCGACATTGCACAGCGCTTCCGGCGATGATCAAGCGCGCCTTCGATTTGGCCCTCAGCGCCGTCGGCTTGGTGGCGCTCGCCCCTCTGTTCCTGCTCGTCGCCTTGGTCATCCGGCTCGATTCCCCTGGCCCGGCGCTGTACTGCCAGTGGCGCGTGGGCCGCGACTTCCTGCCTTTCCGCATCTGGAAATTCCGCACCATGGTCTGCGGCGCCGACACCGCCGGTGGTAGCTTGACCCTGCGCGCCGACCGGCGCATCACCCGCGCCGGCGCCTTCTTGCGCCGCTGCAAGATTGATGAGCTGCCGCAATTGTGGAACGTGTTCCGCGGCGATATGAGCCTGGTCGGGCCGCGCCCCGAAGTGCAGCGCTTTGTCGATCATTTCCCCCGCGAATACACCCGGCTCCTGAGGGTGCGCCCCGGCATCACCGATTTGGCCTCGCTCCGCTTCCGCCGTGAATCCGAATTGCTGGCCCAGTCGCATGATGCCGACCGCCTCTATCTTGAGCAGATTCTTCCGGAAAAGCTCCGGCTCTCCCAGCTATATCTTCAACACGCCTCCTTCGGTTATGATTTGCTGCTGATCGTGCGCACGCTCTGGGCCGCGATTGCGCCCGCCGCGCGCCCCGCTCCTTGACCATGCCTGCCGCATCCCCAATCTCCTTGTGGCGGCGCCTGCTGCTCAGCCGCGGCGTCCAGGTCGCGATTGACGGCGTGCTTGCCGCCGGCGCGCTGTGCGCCGCTTTTCTGCTGCGCTTCGACGGCTGGCCCCCCGACTTCTACGTCCGGCAGGCGCTGCTGTTTCTCCCTTGGATTTGCGCGGCGCGCCTGCTTACCAATTTCCTCGCTCACGCCTATCGCCGCGTCTGGCGCTACACCGGCATCGCCGATGCGCTCCATATCTGCCGCACCGGTGCCGCTCCGACTTGCATTCTGCTCCTGCTCAGGCTCGCTCCGCTGCGCGGAGCCGGCGCCGTGCTGCGCCTTCCCGGCAGCGTGATTCTGCTGGATTACATGGTGTTTGTGGTCGCAGCCATCGCCGTCCGCGCCTTGCGTCGCCTCGCGGGCGAACGCCGCGAACGCTTGCGCTGGGGCGGCACTCCGCAAAGCAAATCCGTGCTTCTGGTCGGCGCGGGTCAGGCCGGCGTCATGGCGGCCAAGGAGTTCGCCTCCCGGCCCGACTTGGGCATGAGGGTGGTCGGCTTTCTTGACGATGATCTGCTCAAGCGCGGGGCTGTAATCCAAGGTGTCGAAGTTCGTGGCGGCCTGGCCGACCTTCCTGCGGTCGCCGCCAAATTGCCCGTGGACGAAGTTATCGTTACCATCGCCAGCGTGCCTGCCCGCACCATCCGCGCCGTTGTCAGCGACTGCGAACGCATGCGCGTTCCCGTTCGCATCATCCCCGGCCTGTTCGAAATCCTCGGCGGCCAAGTATCAACCAGCAATCTCCATCCAGTCGAAATCGAAGACCTGCTGGGACGCCCCAGTTTCGACGTCTCCCATTGGCTCGATGCCTGCCGCCCCTTCTACCGCGATCAGCGCGTGCTGGTCACCGGCGGGGCTGGCTCCATCGGACGCGAACTCTGCCGTCAATTGATGCTGCTTCATCCCAACGCTGTGTTCATGCTCGACAAGGATGAAAACACCGTCTTTGAAGCCATGCGGGAATTGCAGCATAAACCGGCCGCGGATTGCTCCCGCCTCCGCCCGGTGGTGGCCGACTTGCGCCAGGAAGGCCGCCTGCGCCATCTGGTGCGGGACTTGTCCCCCACCCTCGTGTTCCACGCTGCCGCCCATAAGCACGTGCACCTGATGGAGCAGAACCCCTGCGAGGCGATCCTGAACAACGTGGGCGGCACCGCCGCCCTGCTGGCATGCGTCCCCGGAAGCTCGATTCGGCGTTGCATCCTCGTCTCCACCGACAAGGCGGTGAACCCTACCAGCATCATGGGCGCTTCCAAGCGCGCCGCCGAACTGATGTTCCAGGCTGCGGCTCAGCGCACGCCGGGCTATTGCTGCGTCCGCTTCGGCAACGTGCTCGGCAGTCGCGGAAGCGTTGTGCCGATTTTCCGCCAGCAAATCGCCCGTGGCGGACCGGTGACGGTCACCCATCCAGAAACCACACGCTACTTCATGACCATCCCAGAAGCCGCGCATCTCATCGTCCAAGCTGCAATCCTGGGCGGTCGCGGCGAGGTGTTCCTGCTCGAAATGGGGCGCCCGGTGCGCATCGCCGACCTCGCTCGCGATATGATCCGGCTCTCGGGTTTGCGCGATGGCGAGGAGGGCGATGTGGCCATCGAATTCACCGGCTTGCGCCCCGGCGAAAAACTCCACGAGGAGCTCCTCACTGCTGGCGAGGGGGTGGTCAAGACCGCCGTCGACAAGATCTTCATGTCTTCGCCGGCCTTCTATCCCTTGCACTTCGTCCCCGACCGCATCAGCGACCTCCTCGCAGCCGCTGAAGCCAATGATCCCCGCCACGTGATTGAGGCGTTCGAGGCGCTCGATATCGGGTTCCAAACTTCCGTTCACGCCGCCAGCGCCTGAACCCTCCTAGATGCCAGCTTGCTGTCCCTAGCGTGACCGCGCTATCCTAGCCCAACCACATCATCCTGAATTAATGAGGAGTCCTGGCGACCATCGTGGCGCTGGCGACCTCGCGTCGGCATGCTCCTCGTGACGCGTCGAGTTTCCTATGCCCCAAGCCCAAATGGATAAACCGCTACTGCCCGCCGCTGCGGCCATGCCGGAGATTTTGCCTCCCGCCCAGGAGTGGCCATCGGGGGCAGGCAGCGAGGCTCCGCCGTCCTTCTATGCCCAACTGGTGTGGCGCTACCGCTGGCAAATCGTGACCTTTGTGGTCTTGGTCACCACTGCCACCGCCTTGACGGTGACTTCGCTTCGCAAAGAATATCAGGCCACCGCCATCTTGCGAATTGATCCCGGCGGCGTCCGCACCGTCGCCGATGCCGATTCCAGCGCCAACGGCGTTCCGCTTAGTGCCGAAAGTTTGATCTTGACCGAGGCCAGCGAGATCTCCAGTCCCGCGGTCATCCTGCGCACCGTGCAAAGCCTTCAGCTCTTCAAGGTGCAGGAATTCAATCCGCTTCATTTCAATGATCAGGTTCCTCCGTCCAACGCCATGCTGCTCGACGTGGCTGCGCGCGTGCGCGGCGGCATCTCCGTCACCAATCCTGCCAGCACCTATCTGTTGAACGTCTCCTACCGTAGTCTCGACCCGACCCTGTCGGCCACCATCGCCAACGACCTCCTCCAGAATCTCATCCAGCAGGATTATGAAACGCGCGCGCGCGCGCTCACAGGCGCATCGGCCACCATGCAGTCGCAACTCGTGAATCTCGGTGCGCAAATGGAAAAAGCGCAGACCGATTTGGTGCAATACGAGAGCAGCAATGATGTCCTGAATCCGGATTCTGCCAACAATATTATGGTGGCCGCCCTCCAGCAGGTGAATCAAGATTTGGGCCAAGCCCGCAGCGACCGCATCGCCCTCCAGGGCCTCTACAATACGGTAACCGGCGGCAGCCTCGATGCGCTGATGGCCTCCAAAGCCGGCGCCGCGCTCCTGCCGACTTATCAGCAGCTCCAGCAGGATAGCCGCAACTTGGCACAAATGACTGAGGTGTATGGCCCTAACCTGCCCATATTCCGCGAGCAGCAGGCCCTCGTGCAGGACGATCAGCGCAAGCTCGACGAACAGTCCACCCACATCACCAACCAGATCCTGGCCCAGTACGACGCCGCCGCCAACCGCGAGCGCCTGCTCGTCGCAGAGCTGGAGACGCAAAAGCGCGCAATGGACGATTTCAATCGCAAGGCGGTCCGCTATCACGCTTTGCAGGGTGCGGCGGACAGCTATTCCAAGCTCTACTATCAATTGCAACAACAAATTCAAGATGCGACCGTGGCCGCCAATCTCAAGGCCGAAAACCTGCGCGTCATCAGCCCCGCCCATCCCATCCCTGCCCCGGTCTATCCCCGCACCAAGCTGTCCATTCTCGCGGCCTTTTTTCTCTCCTCCCTGCTCGCGGCCGCAGTCGCAGTCGCCATCGGCATGCTCGACCGCAGTGTGGCCACCGCCGAACAGGTTGAACACTTGTTCCGCCTGCCCCTGTTGGCGGCGCTCCCGGCCGTCGCGGCTAAAGCCCGCCGAGACTTGGTGCCCACAGGCTACGGACCCAGGGTGCTGCAATCCGACAGCACCAATCTGCCTGCCCGCGCCAATTCGCACTACCGCGAAGGCATTCTGGGCTTGAACAGTTCGCTTTTGCTGGCTCAAGGACGCACTCTGCGCACGCTCGCGATCACGAGTTCTCTTCCCGGCGAGGGCAAGAGCACTGCCGCTGCGAATTTTGCCGCTGCACTCGCCGGCACCGGAAGTCGCGTTGTCCTCGTCGACGCCGACATGCGCAAGCCTTCCGCGCATCGCATCTTCCAGGTCCCCAACCGCAACGGACTCTCATCCTGGCTGCGGGGAAAATCAACCCTCGATCAAGTCGTGGTCGGCATTCCTGATGCACCCAACTTGTTTCTTATCACCGCCGGCACCGCTCCCGCGAGCCCGGCGGAACTGCTCCATGTCGGGCTCGGCGTCGCCCTCGAGGAGTTGCAGGAGAAATTCGACTGCGTGGTTTTCGACTGCCCTCCCGTGCTCGGTTTTGCCGATGCGCTCACGGTCGCCAACTTGGCCGAAGGCTGCATCCTGGTCGTCCACGCCGGGCGCACCGACCGCCAGCTGGTGGCCGGAGCGCTGCGCCATATTCGATCCGTGCGCGCGAACCTGCTCGGAATCATCTTGAACAACGTCTCCGCGGAAGTTAATCAGTATTATAGTTACTACTCCCATGCCTACTACAGTGAAGGAATGGATCTCAAACAGGAGAGCGATCATGACAACGACTGATGCTGGCCCTCGCTTGCGCGCGGCGGGGATCTGCGCGCTAGCCGCATGCCTAGTCGCCTCCGCAGCCGCCCAAACCCCAGGCACCCCCTTGCCGAGCTCTCCGCTGCCTCCGCCCCAGAGCATGCCCACCGAACTCTCGCCCAATCTCGTCGCCCCCGCCGTGCCCGACAATTACCCCATCGGGCGCAATGATCTCATTTCTGTTTTCGTCTCCCAAATCCCGGCCCTGACCCGCCAGGTTCGCGTGAGCGCCAACGGCGAAGTCCGCCTACCCTACATGAGCAAAGGCGTCGTGGCTGCAGGCGACACCCCATTGCAACTGCAGCACGCCTTGGCGGCGGAATTGCAGGGCGAGGGGCTCGCGCGCGACCCGGTCGTCGAGGTCACCGTTCGCGAGGTGGCCAGCAAGCCCATCATCATCGGCGGTGCGGTCAAGAATCCCGGAACCATTCAGGCGGCCCGCCCCTTGTCGCTGCTCGAGGTGCTTGCCAGCGCAGGCGGCCTCGTTGACGCGAGCGGCGATCGGGTCTTGGTCAGCACGAGCTCGAGTGCGGGCCCGCAGGTTGCCGAGTTCAATCTCGCTCACCTCATGCAAAACCCCAACACCGCCGACAATCCACTCTTGAGCGGCGGTGAGACGGTCACCGTGCTGCCCGCAGAGCGAATCTATGTCGTGGGAGCCTTTCAAAAGCCCGGGGCCTTCCCGTTGAGCGTCGGGCAGAACATGACCGTAATTCGCGCCGTCGCGCTGGCCGGCGGCTTTGCCTCAAGTCCCAACAAGCGCCAAGGCCAGATTCTGCGCACCAGCGCCGGCGTCCGCCAGATTCTGCCGATTGACCTGGACCGCATTATGAAGCACCAATCCCCGGATCTCCCCCTGGAATCCGACGACATCCTCTACGTCGCCACCAACGGTCGCCAGAAGGCAATGGCCACCGCACTTCAAGACACGGTTCAAGTGGTCACGCTCGGCATCGCCTATACCTTCCCCAAGTGGTGAGATCAGCATCGCGCAGCGTGCGCGGCCTCAATCTTCTCGGAGCCGCCTTGGGGCTGGCGTGCTTGGCCGGCCTGGGCTGGGCCGCCATCGGCACCGGACTCAGCGATTTCGACCAGCTGCGCGCCTATGCCGCCACCGAGAACCCGACCCGCCACGTTTGGCTGCAACGCGCCGAGCATTGGCGTCCCGACCTGGCCGCCAACTGGCGATTGGACACCTCCACGGTCTCCGATCCAGCCGAGGCCCGCTCGCTCGCTTTGCACGCGGTCCAACTCAATCCCCACAATTGGCAGAATTGGAGCGCGCTGGCGCTCCTTGATCTGCAGATCGGCGATGCCCGCGCCGCTGCTTCCGACCTGGCTCATGCGACCCAAGTGGATCGCGGCTTTGACGGCCACTTTCAGTTGGCCAATGTGAGTTGGGTCCTCGGGGACCAACCGCATTTCCTCAAGGAAATGCGCCTCGCCCTGCCCATGACGCCTGCAGACCGGCTCATTTCCGTCCTCGACGAATTGATACGCCTCGATGCGAGCCAGCCCGGCTTGCTCACAACGCTGGCGCCCGCACTGCCCTCCAATCTCCAGGCCCGCGCCGTTGTTTATCTTAGCTCCAGAACAAAGCTCGATGCCGCCACCGCGCTGTGGAATCAATTGCAATGCTCCAGCATTGCCCCGGAATGCGCTGCCGCAGCCCAGCATTTGTGCGCCGCATGGCTTGGCCTTGCGCCTCGGACGACGCCCCTGTCCGCGCCCGCTGCAGCCGGTTCGAGCGCTGAGGCCGCGTCCGTAGCGCTTGCGGTGCGAATCTGGGACGACGCCATCGCCCGCCATGCCCTTCAGGCAGCGCCCGCACGTTTCGGCTCGCTTGCCGACTCCGAGTTCCGCTTCGACTGGCGCGGCGTTTTTGCATGGAACGGTGAGGATCCGCGCCTGCGTTTGCAGGCCGATCCCTCCCTCAACCGTTCCATCGCCAGTCTCAGTCTTGACGGCTCCGAAACCGGCGACATTGCATTTCTATCCCAATGGGTTCCGGTTCGGCCAGGCCAGCACCTCCTGCTTGAGGTGCGCTCGCGCGGAACCAGCGCCATCGCCGCGCAAGGGCTGGCGGCGATGTTGCGCACCCGCGATGGCGGCCTGCTGCTGAAGCTTCCGCTCGCTCTCAACCTCGATTGGCGTACGGCCCGAATCTTGTTCGCGGCTCCTTCCTCCGATTCATTGCTGCGCTTGAGCATCGAATATTCCCGCCCCAGCGGCGTCCCAACCTTACAGGACACCGTCGAAATCGCTAGCATCGCGCTCCGCCCAGTGCAGGATTATGCTCTCCCCCAACCCCACTGACCCCGACCGGCGGCTCGCTCGCGCCGACAATCGGGCTCGACAACAGTCCCGCGGAACCTCCGCTTGGGCCCTTTATCTCGCCGTCGCCGCGGCATTCGTCGCTATCGCAGGGTTTGGAGCGGTGTACAGCTACATCTGGGTGCCGGTCGATTTGGCCCTGTTCGCGGCCGCCGCCGTCCGCCTGGTCGAGTGCGCTCGGAACGGACACTGGCGCGCCCATTGGCTGTTTGCTCCCATGCTGGCGTTCTTTTTGTTGGCCGTTGCCCAGTGGGCGTTCCGTTGGAGCATCTACCCTGGCGCAACCCTTACGGGTGTCATTCAACTGGCGGGTTGCGGGTGCGCTTTTTGGCTGGCCTGGAGCGGCATGACTCGCCGAAGTCTCCGCCGCGCTGCCTGGGCCATGTGGCTATTCACCGGATGCTTGTCGCTGATCGCGATTGCACAATCCCTAAGCAGCTTCCCCAGCTACATTTACGGCTTCCACCGCGCCGACTGGGCCTCGCCCGTGGGCCCTTTTGTGTATCACAACCATTTCGCTGGCTGCATGGATCTGCTCCTCCCCATCGCCGTCGCAGTCTCGATCCGGCCGGCCCGCGGCGGTGAAGCGGCGTGGTCGCGTTGGTTGCGGCGAGGTACGGTTCCAGCCGTCGGCCTCGTGGCCATGGTGTTGTCGCTTTCGCGCGGCGGAATCCTGACCCTCGGCCTCGAAAGCCTGCTGGCTGTCGCCGTATTTTGGCGCGAATTGCGCCAGCGCGCATGGGTGCTGGTCCTGGGCGCGGCCTTCATGCTGGGATTTGCCACGCTGACGCAATGGCATGCTATGCTTCAGCGTTTTGAAACGCTCCACGCGCAAACGCCGGGTTTGGTGGAGCGCCTTCGTGTTGCCCAATCGTGTTGGAACATTTTTCTCCATTATCCCGGCCTGGGTACAGGCTTCAATACCTTTGCCTCGGTGTATCCCGCCTTTCAAACTTTCGACACCGGACAAATTTGGACAGCGGCCCACAATGACTACGCCCAGATCCTCGCCGAAATGGGGCTCGCGGGCGCTGCCTGCGTCCTTTCGGTCCTCGTGATCGCGTTTCTCTGCGTGCGGCGGCAGCGTCGCCTCTCTGCCTTGGGCGCGGAAGTGCGTGGCCTGCAATTGGCCGCCGCCATTGGCGCTGCCGGATTCCTGTTCCACAGCTACGGGGATTTTCAATTCCAGAATCCCGCCAACGCAATCCTTTTTTTCCTGAGCCTGGCCATGGCAACCTTCCCGCTCTCCCCGCCTGTCGCGTTGCCGCGCCGCATGCCGGACGCCATGCTCGGTCGCCGCCTCGAACCCTCGCCCACTCCCTGATCTTCCCTCCGCGTTCGCGCTTCTCCCATGGAGATCTTTCCTGGTGTGCATCAGATCGCGTCCCGTTTCGAAGGACGAAATCTGTTCCAGTATTTGTTTGTTGGCGAACGCATCGTGCTGCTCGATACGGGCATCGACCGCACTCCAGAGACGGTAATCTTCCCCTATCTCAAGGGCCTTGGACTTGCTCCCCAGCAACTGGACATCGCGATCACTCTGCACCCGGACCTCGACCATCAGGGAGGCAATGCCGCACTCCGTGCCGCCCACCCCGGCATTGTGCTCGCTGCCCATGAGTTCGACCGCGCCTTGATCGAAAGCCCCCAGCGCCTCTTCGACGAGCGCTACAACCACCTTCGGCGCGACCACGGCGTCGGCTTGGATCTTGCGTCACTCCCCCTCGCCGGCGCCCCGGTTGCGGTGGATTTGGGGTTGCGCGGAGGCGAGACACTGCGTATTGGTGCGGGCGCAAACCTGCACATCTGGCACCTTCCTGGCCACGCCCGGGGCCATCTCGGCGTTTACGATCCTGGCCATCGCGCCTTGTTTTCGAGCGATGCCATTCATGGGGCGGGCTGCCCGGCCGCGAACGGCGGTCTCGCCTTCGGCCCGACCTATTATTGTGTTGCCAGCTATCTTGCAACCATTGAATTCCTCGAAGGAGTGACCCTCGATCACATCTATAGCGGGCACTGGCCGAACTGCCATGGCGCCGAGACCCGACGCTTTCTGGCCGAATCACGCAGCTTCGTCGAGCGCGCCGATGTTCTGCTGCGCTCCGAACTTCTCCGGGGCGATCGCGAGGGATGCACGCTCGCCGCGCTGATCGATCGCTTGGGCCCCCGCTTGGGCGACTGGCCCGCCTCGCGCCATCAACTTCTGATGTTCGCGCTTCACGGCCATCTCGAACGCCTTTGCGAGCGTGGCGAGATCGAAGCTCTTGCCGGCCCCCCTGTGCGCTGGCGCCGCCCTGATCCCGGCCTGCCCTCCGCAGCCCGCGACAACTCCGCTCACTGACCAATCGCGACGATGTTGCAGGTCTCAGGCGTCATCGCACTGTTGGCCGGCAACGTCAAATGGGCGCTGTCGGCGCTGGCATGGTAGGTGCCGCACGATCCGCCGCCCTCTTGCAGCACCGGAGACGCGTGAAACGGCGCCGGAAACGCGAATTGCTGCGCCGTTCCGCTCTCGCCATATCCATTCAGATAGCAGGTTGAGATCTTCAGTACCCCGATCAGGGATTCCCCGCACGTCGCCGATCCTGCAGTTCCGTTGAAAATCGTGAGCGCAACCGCGGGCTGGAACCCGTCGCCGCCAGCGTAGCTGAACGAACCGGCCGGCAGCGAAATTCCCGCCGCCGCGAGCCCGCTATTGCTGAAGAGATGCGCAATGTTGTGCGCGGTGGCGTTAGCGCCGTAGTCTGGGGCCGAAATGAACGGTGCCGGTTCGCCGCCATCCACGTAATTATCCACCAGTCCGAATCCGCTTACGTTCTGCCCATGCAGCACGAACGCATCCGCGCCATTGCTGAACGTGCATCCGGTCCAGAAATCCGAAGCCGCATAGGTCGCATCCACGTTCACGCCGCTCGTCTGCCCGGATGCAGGGCTGTCGAGATAAATATCATTCTCGTGGTGCCATGCGTTGACCTGATTGCCGGATTGCCCAGCTAGCACCTCATCGTTGGTCAACTGCGAAAAAATGGAATTCCGCACGTTGCCATAAAAACTCGAACCCCCTGGAGCGCTGTGCACATACAGGCCGTATACATAGCCGCCGGCCCAGGTGTTCGGATTGGCGACGGGGCCGAATAGCTGCACCTGGTCAAGGCTCGCCTCATTGGCATTCAAAAAATCCAGGATCGCCACATTGCTGGTACTCCCGGCAGCATGCACATTGGACGCATCGAGCATGACGCCCCGCAATGCGACCGAAGCCGCAAGCTGCCCGGCCGCCGGGCCGAGCAGGCTTTCCGTCGCGTTCAACGGCAGGCTCAGCCACCAGGAAATGACGCTGCGCGAGTTCCTCGCGCCCGCGCCCTCAAGCGTCAAGAAATCGTGGAATTGCAGTGGGGCTGAGACCCTGCAGTCTGCACCTGGGGGCAGAAACAGGGGCACCACCCCAACCCGGTCCAAGGCCGCCTGCATCGCCGCCGTGTCGTCGGTGATTGCATCGCAGACGGCTCCCCACCATTCCGGATATGCGCGCGGAACGGGGGCTGTGGGGCTGAATGCGACCGCACCCGGCCCGCTGAAGATCGGGTATGCGCCCGCCTGCAGCGGACCATTCACCGTCAGGGTCGCACCTGCGGCGATCTGCAGCAATGCCCCTCGGTCTACCTCCAGGGCAGCGTTCGCGGGCAGCAATACGTTCGCGCTGATCGCATAGGTGTGCCGTGCGGGCAGGCGGACGGTCCCGGGCTGGCCCGCCAAGATCGCTACCGCGCCGGCAATGCACGTCTGATCGAATACGCCTGGTGACGCACAGGCTTGATCCGCGTTGACCACTTGCTCGATTTCCGCCGCGGAAATCGCCTCGAACCCCACTCCTCCGCCGCTTGCAGCTAGTACCGGCGCGTAGGCGGAGCCATTCCATGCATACCAGGATACCTGCCCGGCGCGTCGGTCCTCGATCACAACTTTGGAATTGCCCGCCGCAGCAGTGATCATGGTGGAGGTGCCCTGCCATTGCGGATCGAGCACGATGGTGCCGCCGGTTGCGCCGCTGAAATTGATTGCTTCCTGGAGTCCGGCGCTTCCTGAACGCAATTCGAACGGAGCTCGATGCGGCTGCGCCAATGTCACGGTCACCGAACAGTTGCCGGGGGTCCACGAGCATACGACCTCGCTTGGAACCACAACCTCTTGACTCGCGCCTTTGTCAATCAGCAGCGGCGCATTGGTTGCCAGCGGCTGGAACGAGAATCCCCCTGAGATCACGGGCGCAACTGCCGGCTGAATTTGCAGCGTATAGGTCCCTGGGACCGAAACACTCGTCGGCGATTCCAACGTCCATTCATTGAACGCCGACGCCCAAATGTCGCCCCATAGGCCCCATGGCCGCGATTGGCTCCTTGCGGGGAAGCCGGCGGCGACCGCCAGCAACAGCGCGCCGCGAAGCCAACCCGACCGGAAACCCCAAGTGCAATGCCGTGGCGTTGCAGGTATCATATTTTCTGAGATGCGGGCTCCATCAGTCGCACAGCTCGCGCCGCGTGACCCTTTTGTGACCGTAACCGGTAATTTATTGCTCCGCCTGCTCCCGGCATGAATCGCCTCGATCTGTAATGAGTGTACCGAGTGCCGAGAACTTCCGCCATCCTCGTCACCGGCGCAGCTGGATTCTTGGGTAGCACCCTCGCCGCTCGGCTGGTGGCTCTCGGTTCTCCCGTTGCCGCGGCCGATGCGCTCGCGGTTGACCGCCGCTCCCTCAACCTCGCCGGCGTCGCTATCGCCGATTACTGGGACCGCGACGAACTCCTGCGGCGCATCGGGTCCGACCGCCCTTCCGCGCTTCCGTCGCTGCGCGCCCTGGTCCACCTTGGCGCCTGCAGCTCGACCACCGAGACCGACGCCGACTTCCTCATGCGCAACAACTTCGCCTACACCCGCACCCTGGCGGAGTGGTGCCTGCGCCGCGGCGTGCGCTTCATCTACGCCTCCAGCGCGGCCACCTACGGCGACGGAGCCCTGGGCTACGGCGACGACCTGGCCGGGCTGCCGCACCTGCGGCCGCTCAACAAGTACGCCTTCAGCAAGCA